>Ga0207420_1000404_pt1 | contig 45105 bp, 36 predicted proteins | sample ThiBio_inoc_biof_FD_183941 | JGI IMG/M metagenome (GOLD analysis project Ga0207420, IMG submission 183941) | Wastewater bioreactor microbial communities from Cape Town, South Africa - Thiocy_inoc_biof (SPAdes) | ecosystem: Engineered > Bioremediation > Thiocyanate > Unclassified | place: South...
AAAGAAGAGACCAAAAGTCAAAACTTTACTTTGTTTGACTAACCCAACTACATTTCAAAGACCCCGTTTGAAGGCTATGCCTTCATCTTTTTACCAAATCCACCTCCTTTGGGGGTGGTGGTTTAATATTATGAACGAGAAAAGGTCAATGTTCGGATCAAAATTAGGGATGGTGGCGGCTGCGGCAGGTTCCGCCGTCGGACTGGGAAATATCTGGCGCTTTCCGAGTGAAACGGCCGATGGTGGCGGATCTATTTTCATCCTTGTTTATATCGCCTGCATCCTGTTTTTTGGAATCCCGCTGATGGTTGCCGAGTTTTTAATCGGGCGTTCATCAAAATCCAATGCTGCAGGCGCTTTTAATAAACTTGCTCCGGGCACGCAATGGAAATGGATAGGCAGGCTTGGTGTTCTCACCGGATTTATCATTTTGGGATTTTACATGGTTGTTTGCGGCTGGACGGTGGATTATTTTATTCAATCCGTTACAGGAAGTTTGAAGGAGGTAAGCGATTTCTCAGCTCATTTCAACGCGTTGCTTACAAACAGCCCCAAACAGATCGGGTTGATGGCCTTTTTTGTGTTTCTTACTGCATATTTTATTTTTGCCGGTGTGCAAAATGGAATTGAAAGATCGGCAAAAATCATGATGCCGGTTTTATTTCTGCTGCTTATTGCGCTGGTGGTCAAGTCTATGTCGCTTGAAGGGGCAAGGGCGGGCATCGACTTCCTTTTTAAACCTGATTTTCAGGAAGTGAAATCTACTGTTTTTCTCGATGCCATGGGGCAGGCATTTTTCTCATTATCACTGGGAATGGGGTGTATGATAACTTACTCCTCTTACTTTAAGGACAATTCGAGTTTAACCAATATCGCTGTCCAGGTCTCGGTTCTCGATACATTGGTAGCGCTCCTTGCCGGGATGGTCATTTTCCCGTCGGCTTTTGCGCTGACCGCAAATCCCGACACCATCGTTTCCGAATTGGTTGCGGGTGGCCCCGGACTGCTCTTCATTACCATTCCCGAACTTTTCAATCAGATGCAGGGATCGATGATTTGGTCGGCAATGTTCTTCCTCCTTTTGGCGATTGCTGCCCTTACATCCACCATTTCGCTGATGGAAGTTGTTACGATTTATATTCACGAAGAGCACAAGGTGAGCCGGAAGAAGGGCCTCTTTTTTGTAGTGATCGGTGTACTGGTTTTGGGCACAGCTTCTGCCGTCTCCTCACAGTTTTTCAACCTGTTGGATATGGTTTCGGCAAAAATTATGCTTCCTGTAGGAGGATTATTTATTTCGCTTTTCGTGGGATGGTATCTCGATAAAAAAATTGTTCAGGCACAACTGACCAACGACGGGAAAATAAGGGTGGGCGTCCCTTTTCTAAAAGCATACAGTTTTATTCTTAAATTTCTGGCGCCGGTTGCCATCTTATTGATATTTTTATACGGATTGATCGGATAATGAGAAAAGGCTATTTATTGCTTTGAGACTCCGTAATTAATTATTATTTTTGTAATAAAAATAGCGGCACAGCATGCAATATAAAATATATCCGCCCGAAAAGTTAAAAGCAACCGTTGAACTTCCGGCATCCAAGAGTATCAGCAACAGGGTCCTCATTCTGAATGCATTGAGCTTGAATACCAATCCGGTGGAGAATCTCTCGGATTGTGAGGACACACAGGTTATCATCGATGCTTTTAACTCCGATTCAAATGTATTTGACGTGAAAGGGGCAGGAACAGCCATGCGATTCCTGACGGCTTTTTTGGCCGGGATGGATGGAGAGTGGATTGTTCAAGGCTCAAAACGGATGCACGAGCGTCCTATTTTCCCGTTGGTGGATACACTGAGGACGATAGGAGCCGATATTGAATATCTGGGAAATGACGGTTATCCGCCACTAAAAATTCGGGGAAAAAGATTAAAGGGCGGAGAGGTTTATGTCTCGGGAAGCGTCAGTTCACAGTTTATTTCTGCGCTGATGATGGTAGCGCCTACTATGGAGAACGGGTTAATCATCAATATCCGGGACGAGATTATATCAAAACCTTATATCAATCTGACCGCCAAGTTAATGGAGGAGTACGGCATTCATCTTAAATGGGAAGGAAATAGGATAAAGATCAAGCCCCAAGCTTACAAACCCGTTAGCTTTAAAGTGGAATCCGATTGGTCGGCAGCGTCTTACTGGTACGAGATGGTATCGCTTTGCCCTCATTCCGAGATCACTTTACTTGGATTGCAGGAAGGTAGTTATCAGGGCGATGCTAATCTGGTAAACCTTTTTAAAGATCTGGGCGTTTCAACGGAGTTTATTCCAAACGGTGTAATCATCAGAAAGGTGGGAAAACCCACCAAAAAATTTTTCCATAATTTTATCTACGAACCGGACTTAGCGCAAACTTTTGCCGCAGCTTGTTGTTTTCTACATGTACCGTTTATATTTTCGGGCGTTCAAAGTCTGCGTATCAAAGAAACGGATCGTATTGAAGCGCTGAGAACGGAATTGAAGAAATTGGGATTCGTCTTGAGCGAGACCGATAGTGAGATGTTGGAATGGGACGGTGAGCGCTGCTTTGCTGAAGAGGATGCAGCAATCGATACTTACGATGATCACCGGATGGCGATGTCGCTGTCACCGGCAGCTATTCCATTTAAGTCTGTAATAATCAATGACCCGCAAGTAGTCAACAAGTCGTATCCGAACTTTTGGGACGATCTTAAAAAGGCAGGATTTAGAATTCAATCGTAATGGACTGCGGGTAACTTTCTTAATATTTTAAAATTATGGCAAGTTTATACATATTACTCGGAATTATAGCGTTCTTCATTTTGGCGTTGTATGTTTCCAATGTTATACAGCGCAAAAAGGGGAATACGCAAGAGCGTGAAACAGCCCTGCCGTCGATAGACGTAAGGACAAAGCAAGAGAAAGAGAGCGGATGCTGCGGTATGCACGAGGTCTGCGAGAAAGACAGCCTTATCGCTGCTTTCACAGAGGAGCCCGAATATTTTGATGATGAAGAACTTGATCGTTTTCATTTTCGGGAGTCCGGCAGTTATTCCGACAAGGAAGTGGAGGAATTCCGTGAAGTATTTTACACTATCATGGATGAAGAAAAGCCGCGATGGGTCCGTAGCCTGCAACTCCGTGAGATCGCTGTTCCTGATCAGATAAAGGATGAGATTGTGCTTGTTGTCAACGATTTACGCGAAACAAAAATGCATGCTTAGCCCCACCCGATGGATATTCTTGAATTACTGAACTACGCTTTTTTTCGGAATGCATTGCTTGGGAGTCTTTTTGCGAGTATCGCCTGCGGCATTATAGGCACGTATGTAGTTACGCGCCGGCTGGTTTTTATTAGCGGCGGAATTACCCACGCTTCGTTTGGCGGGTTGGGTATCGGTTTTTATTTCGGATTGAATCCCATCTTCTCGGCGATGGTTTTCTCGGTATTTTCGGCTTTTGGCATCCAGTGGTTATCGCGGAGACAAGGTGTACGCGAAGATTCTGCCATTGCCGTTTTCTGGTCGCTGGGGATGGCGGTTGGAATTATGCTTACATTCCTCACCCCGGGTTATGCTCCCAACTTATCGGAATATCTTTTTGGGAATATTCTCACCGTTACCCGGACGGACATTGTTTCGCTTGTTATTCTTTCTGTCGTACTTTTTCTGTTTTTCGCAGTTAACTATCATGCCATTGTGTCGGTATCGTTCGATACGCAATTTGCCCGGACCCGAAGGGTGAACACACAGTTCATAGAATATGCGATGATGCTTTTTGTTGCAGTCACCATTGTGTTAAGCATCCGTTTGGTTGGAATTGTGCTGTTGATGTCGCTCATTACTGTTCCCCAGATGACCGCCAATCTTTTTACCGTGAATTATTCCCGGATTATTTACCTTTCCGTAGGAATTAGTTTTATCGCGTGCGTTGTAGGGTTATTGTTGTCGTACTACCTGAACGTGCCGTCGGGAGCGTTTATTATCTTCGTTTTGATTGTTCTGTTTTTTTTGGGAAAAGGGGTGAAGGCAATCTTTATGGCAAATAAAAGCAGATAGACTTATGAATAATAAACCTACAATCATCGGGATTGGAGAGCTCTTGTGGGATATGCTTCCAATGGGAAAGAAAGTAGGGGGCGCACCCGTGAACTTTGCGTATCACGCTTCCCTCCTGGGTGCAGCAAGTTATGCGATCAGCGCAGTGGGATATGATTCTCTGGGTGATGAAATTATACAGGCAATCGATAAAGTTAAGGTCAACCGTATCATCGAAAGAGTTAATTATCCGACAGGAACCGTTCTTGTGGAACTAAAAGACGGAATTCCCAACTATACCATTATCGAAGGTGTTGCCTGGGATTATATCCCCATTACCGAAGCAATGATACAACTGGTCAAACGTGCCGATGCAGTATGTTTCGGAACATTGGCTCAGCGGTCGGAAGTGTCGCGTGAGACTATACTAACGCTGCTTTCCTACGTGCCGGAAGATTCGTATCGGATTCTTGATGTCAACATTCGCCAGCATTATTATACGAAGGAAATTATCGTTACATCGCTGCGAAGCAGCAATGTATTTAAAATAAACGATGATGAACTGATTTTACTGAAAGAGTTGTTTGAAAAGCAATCCTTTACTGATGAGGATATTTGTCGTTGGTTTTTAAAAGAATTTAATCTTAAGTTTTTAATTCTCACTGCCGGGGCCTATTACAGCACCATTTACACTCCCGAAGACATATCGTACATAAAAACGCCGGTAGTGAAAGTGGTAGATACCGTGGGGGCAGGTGATTCGTTTACCGGTGCGTTCATATCGTCCGTTCTCAATGGCAAATCACTTGCAGAAGCCCATCAGTCTGCCGTTGACAGGGCAGCTTTCGTGTGTTCGCAAGCGGGCGCATGGGTCTGAAACTATTCGCTTTCTTCCTGCTGTAAATCTTTCAATTCTTTAATATTCTTGGTCAGATTTGAAAAATTCCGCTGCATTTTTATGTGCCCTATTACAAAAGCAACTGTACACGCACCAATAAATGCAGCCAAAGTCGATATTTGAAAATCTCCGATGCTTGTAATAATAAAGATCATAAGACCAATGACAGGGATCGCAAGCAATTTTTCCCGCTGCTTCCGTAATTGCAGATTCTCCACTTTTTCTAACATTTTAGAAGTTGATAAGGAATAAATAGTATATGTTTTTATTTCTTTTCTTTCCAGGAGAGACAGAACTATCAAAATCAGCATTATTGAAAAGTAAGAGATTGCTTGCCAAATATAGCCTCCTAAAATCCATTGAACAGAGAAAAATAGTGTAACCACAATCCCAGTAATGAGTGAAAATCTGCTTTTCTTTCGCCACGTTTCAAATGTTGTTTGAATATTTTCCATAGTTATTTTTTTTATGTGTTCCTGATTAATAATTTCCGATTTCTGTAAATTCTCATCGAGAATTTTCCATTTTTTTTTCATTTGTTCTATACCAGCCATATTCCCGATAATTTATTGGTTCGACATTTCTTTCAGTTTTGTTTTAATACGATTGAGTTTTACTCCCACATTCCCACGTGTGATTCCTACAATTTCGCTGATTTCATCGTACGTTTTCTCTTCCAGGTACAACAACACAATCGCTTTTTCTATTTTAGATAACTGATTAATTAACCGGTATAACTCCCGCAATTCCTCCCTGTTATTTTTCTGTTCCGCTATATTTTCCAGATCCACGTCTAAGGGGATGAGTAGCGGTCTCCGTTTCTTTTGACGAATGTAACTTATACATGTGTTCAGCCCAATACGGTAAATCCACGTGGAATATGTAGCATTCCCCCTAAATGCATCGTGCGAACGCCAAAGATTTATCAGCACTTCCTGATACAAGTCGTTCAACTCATCGTTATCCGATGCGTACATGAAGCAGACTTTATAAATCAGCCGGCTATGTTTCTCAATCAGCTCTATAAATTCCCTTTCAGCTTCTTTCGATGTCATTTTACTGCTCTTTCTGTTCTATTTGTCGCACAAATGTAGGAATAGTTACAAAAGTTACGAAAATAAATAATAAAACTTCATTTTTTGAGTTATTTACGGTGAGGTAATTACTTGAAAAAGCGTAACAATTGAGAGGAAAAGACAACATACACTTTGTCCTTTGGGGGGTAGTATGCACTACGCTCATTTTCGGGTGTTCCACTAAAAAGAACAGTTCCGCCACACGTGCCTATCACGAATTCACCACACGATACAACATCTATTTTAATGCGGAAGAGGCATACAACGAGACCTTGAAGTCGATCATGGAAAGCCGTATTGACAATTATCACGACTTGTTACCCATGTATCCCAACAGTTCTGTTCTCAACGATACCGTAGTTAAACAACCGGGCGGCCCTTTCGACAAGGTTGTCGAAAAAATGGCGAGAGCCATTCAGGAGCATTCCATCACGGTGAAGCCACGCCGGGATCCGTCACAACCTAACACCCAACAGTATAGGGACTGGCTTCGGCAAAGTGAGTTTAACCCGTTTATCGACCGGGCATGGCTCCTGATGGGAAAAGCGCACGTGCAGAATAAAGATTATACCGAAGCGGTTTCTGTATTGTCTCAAACCATGCGGCTCTTTAACTACGATATCGATGTGGTGTCCGAAGCACAGATATGGATGATGCGTGCTTATGCCGAAATGGGCTGGTTTTCGGATGCGGAAAATTTGGCGGTAACCTTGCAGGTACGGAGTTTGCCGAAAAACCTTCGAAACGAGTTCAACGAATTTTATGCCTTTTTGTTGCTTCGCAAAAAAGATTATCGCGACGCCGTTCCTTTTCTAATACAAACCATCGGGAATGAAAAAAGCAAGATACGGAAAAGAGGGCTGCAGTTTTTGCTCGGGCAGATATATACTGATCTGGGTGAGCGTGAAAATGCGTATAAAGCATTTGGACAAATAAAAGGATTGAGTACTCCCTACGAGGAGACGTTCAATGCGCTGATGGCTCAATCGCAGGTAACTACAGGTGGAAGAGAGATTATCGGTGAGTTGCAAAAGATGGCAAACAACAAGAAGAATGAGGAGTATCTCGATCAGATCCATGCAGCTATCGGTAATGCTTACTTGTCGCAAAACAATATCGAGAAGGCCATTGAAAATTACTTGCTTGCGGAGAAAAAAAGCGTTAGGAACGGTGTTGAAAAAGCGTTGGCTCAAGTGGCGCTGGGCGATATTTACTTCGACCGTAAGGAGTTTATAAAAGCCGAACCGCGGTATTCCGGGGCGTTGAGCACATTGCCCCGGAGCAACAAGGATTATTTGCGGATCGAGTTCCGGGCGAATGTGTTGGGTGAATTGGTCCCACATATTGCGGCTGTTGCAGCACAAGACAGTTTGCAGCATCTGCCGGCTTCACCGGGAACGTTGAAGGCGTCCGGCAAAATCATCGAAGAAGGTTTATTCAATATCGGGAATATAGCGAAAGACCGACTTGAGGATTTCGATTTTGCGGTTAAAGCTTACAACCGCCATTTGGCGGACTTTCCGGAAAGTATTCAGCGGAAAGATGTTTACTATCAGCTTTACCTGATTTATCTGAGAACAGGAGACAGGATGATGGCTCAGAACTTCAAAAATAGGATTGTTTTGGAATTTCCTGCAAGTGAATATACGGCGGCTATGGCTGACCCGGATTACGAATATGTCGTGCGAAATTATGCCCGGGTTCAGGATTCGCTTTATCAGCAGACGTATCGTGCATACCAACAGGGCCAGGCGAAAAGGGTACAGGAAAATTTCGAACAGGCGCAGAAACTGTTTTCCAACGGCAACCTGATGCCAAAATTTATGTTGCTGAACGCTTTGTCGTTGGCGCAATCGGGTAACCGGGAACAATTGGAGGCTGCGTTACAAGGACTCGCCCAAAAATATCCAGACACCAAAGAAACAGCGATGGCACAACATATTCTTACAGGCCTTTCGGAAGGGAAAGCATTGGCCGCAAATGCATCAGCTATCCCAAAACTTGATTGGGTACGGGAGGCCGTTGTTGCCGATACCGTCTCGTTCAATGCCCGGAAGGATTTGCCGCACAGCTATCTGCTCCTGTTCCCATCGGATTCGATCCGGAAAAACGATTTACTGTTTGCTGTTTCCGATTTCAATTTCTCCAACTTCCGGCTACGGATCTTTAACACGGCTTATATCCGTGTTGCACCTTATGAGGCGCTTCAAATAAGACCGTTCCGCTCGTTTGACGAAGCCGGCCGATATGCCGCGATGATTGCTGCAGATTCTATTTTCCGGCAACAGATCACTTCCGGCATCGTTCCGCTTGTTATTTCCGATGATAACCTGGAATTTCTCCAGGCCGGAAAATCGATTTCCGAATACATGGCTTTCTACTCTGACTCCATCCGGATGATTGTTCCGATAAAAGGGCCGGAAATTATGGCCGAGACAGAAAAAACAGTACCTTTGGAACCTGAGAAAAACGATGGCCCGGCCGTCATTTTACAACAGCAAACGCCAAAACAGCTTGAACGGTTGACCGTTGAGCAACGCTGGGTAGAACTGGAAAGAAAAGCGGAAGAAGCGCTCAAACAAACCGATAACGTTTTATCGAAAAGAGACAGGGAAAGGATATTGAAAGAGCGTGAACAGTCCCGCAAAGAATTGGTAAAACAACGCGAACGTGAATTGAAGCAAAGGGAAAAAGCCCGAAAAGAAGAACTGAAACGACGGGAGCGTGAACGACGCCAAAAAATGAAAGAACAAAAACGATTGCACAAATGAAAATAGTATTCGCCACCAATAACAAGCATAAACTCCACGAGCTCCGGAAGATAACCGCCGGAAAAATAGAGATTTTAAGCCTCTCGGATATCCATTGTCATGAAGAAATCCCCGAGACCGGAGCAACACTCGAAGAAAATGCCTTGCTAAAGGCACAATTTATAAAAGATACATTCGGACTCGATTGCTTTGCCGATGATACCGGCCTGGAGGTGGATACGCTTGACGGAGCACCCGGTGTCTATTCGTCGCGATACGCCGGCGAAGCTTGTGACCCGCAGGATAACATGGACAAGTTGTTGCGTGAGTTGCAGGGCAAAAAAGACAGAAAAGCACGGTTCAGAACCGTTATTGCCTTATTGATGAATGGAGAGAAGCATCTCTTCGAAGGCGAGATAAAGGGCCGGATTATCGAAGAGAGACGTGGGGCAGCCGGATTCGGTTATGATCCCGTTTTTCTTCCTGACGGCTATAACAAGACGTTTGCCGAATTGGGCGACGACGAAAAAAATAAAATCAGCCATCGGGCGATAGCTACACATAAGCTTGTGGAGTTTCTTTTGTCAACCATCATTCGCACAGGCATTATCGGATACGGATTATCCGGTAGAGTTTTCCACGCACCGTTTGTAGATGTGGTGGAGGGTTACGAACTTACCAAAATAAGCACCGGTAGGCCCGACCGTATCGAGATGATCAATAAAAGATACCCCTCGACGGTTGTTGTTCCTGACGGACAGGGAATTATCGGTGATCCCGATATTGATTTAGTTATAGTGGCGTCGCCCAATACCGACCATTTCCGTTGGGCAAAAGAGGCTTTGCTTGCCGGTAAGCATGTTATGGTGGAAAAGCCGTTTACTGTAACCGTTGCCGAGGCCGACGAACTGATAGGGTTATCGGAAAAACAGGGAAAAATCCTCACCGTCTATCACAACCGACGTTTCACAAGCGATACAAAGACGGTGAAAAAACTGCTCAATAGCGGATTACTGGGCGAAGTACGCGACTACGAGTCACATTTCGACCGTTATCGTTCAGAGCCCCGCCCATTCGGCGCTTGGCGCGAAAAACCACTCCCCGGATCGGGAATTTTTTACGACCTGGGCTCGCACCTTATTGATCAGGCACTTTGGTTTTTCGGGATGCCCGCGGCAGTTACAGCCGAAATTAATTCGCAACGCCCCTGGGCAAAAGCCGATGATCATTTTGATGTGAGGTTGCATTATCCTGCTTTTACCGCTACATTGAAATCGGGAATGATCTGTAAAATCCCGGGGCCAACATATATGATTCACGGTACCAACGGTTCCTATGTGAAATACGGGCTTGATGTGCAAGAGGCAACTCTTGACGGGGGAGCCGTTCCCGAAGGAAAAAATTGGGGGCGTGAACCTGAGGAGATATGGGGAACGATAAATGCAGAATACAAAGGCGTTAAAATTCAGGGAAAGCTCGAAAGCGAGCATGGCGATTACCGGGACTATTTCATTAATCTTCGCGATGCCATTTGGGGAAAAGCAGAAATTGCAGTGAGACCCGAAGAAGCACGCAACGTAATGAAAATTATTGAACTGGCATTTCGGAGCAGCGAAGAGAGGCGGACGATCGACGTTTAATTTTTTTGTCTGAGTTATAAATTATTCAATACAAAATTGGCCGGGATATTCAGCTTGTCGCGCAGTTGCTTTACCTGATTGAGGTTCAGCGGCCGTTTCCCGTTGAGGAAATCACTCATTCTCGACTCTGATATTCCGAGTAATTGCGCCGTCTCTTTTTGTTTCAGGTGTTTCTCTTGCATACGGGTTTTTACCGCATCTGTAATCAGCGTAGAAACCTTTTCTGCAAAATTCTCTTCAAATCATTCCCTTATAATTCACAAAATCATTACATTTGCAGTTCGAAAAAATTTAGGAAGAAAACGATATAGACTCTATGATAAAAATTACATTTCCCGACAATTCGGTCCGGGAATACGAAAAAGGAATAACGGGATTACAAATTGCCGGAAGTATCAGTCAGCGACTGGCTCAAGATGTGCTGGCAGCCAGCGTAAACGGTGAAACATGGGATTTAACCCGCCCCATCAACGAAGATGCTACCATTAATTTACTGAAGTGGGACGACGCCGAAGGCAAACACGCCTATTGGCACTCATCGGCACATTTAATGGCAGAGGCCCTGCAGGAGCTTTATCCGGGTATAAAATTCGGTATCGGTCCGGCTATTGAAAACGGGTTTTACTACGATGTGGATCCGGGTGAAGGCGTCTCCATTAAAGAATCCGATTTTCCCGCCATCGAAAAGAAAATGATGGAGCTTATTGCGGCAAAAGAAGAGATCCGGCGAAAAAGCATATCGAAAGCCGATGCCATCAAAATGTTCTCCGACCGCAATGAAAACTACAAGGTAGAGCTTATCAACGAATTGGAAGACGGGACCATAACCACATACACACAGGGAAATTTTACCGATTTGTGCCGTGGCCCGCATTTGCCCAATACCTCATACATAAAATCGGTAAAAGTGATGAGCGTGGCGGGAGCATACTGGCGGGGCGATGAAAAACGTCCGCAATTGACCCGTTTATACGGCATCACTTTCCCTAAAAAGAAGATGCTGGACGACTATCTCGCGTTGATTGAAGAGGCTAAAAAACGTGATCACCGTAAAATTGGGAAAGAGCTTGAACTTTTTGCCTTCTCGCCCCTTGTTGGGGCAGGGCTGCCGTTGTGGCTCCCCAAAGGAACTCAACTCCGGTTGAAACTGGAAGAGTTTTTGAAAAAAATTCAACAGCAGTTCGAATACGAACAGGTTATTACACCACATATCGGAGGGAAACAGCTCTACGTAACATCGGGTCACTATGCCAAATACGGTAAGGATTCGTTTCAGCCCATTCATACACCCGAAGAGGGCGAGGAGTTTTTGTTGAAACCGATGAACTGTCCGCATCACTGTGAGATATACAAAGCGTTCCCGCGCTCTTACAAAGACTTGCCGCTCCGCCTTGCCGAATTCGGCACGGTGTATCGCTACGAGCAAAGCGGCGAGTTGCACGGACTTACGCGGGTCCGTGGCTTCACGCAGGACGATGCTCATATTTTCTGTATGCCCGAACAGGTAAAAGACGAATTCCTGAAGGTAATGGATATTATTTTCATTATCTTCAAGGCGTTGGATTTTAAAGACTTTGAGGCTCAGATCTCCTTGCGGGATCCCGGGAAAAAAGAAAAATATATCGGTACAGACGAGAATTGGGAAAAAGCGGAGCGTGCCATCATAGAAGCTTGTGAAGAGAAAGGAATGAAAGCGCGGGTAGAACTTGGAGAAGCCGCTTTCTACGGGCCAAAACTCGATTTTATGGTAAAAGACGCACTCGGACGCCGCTGGCAATTGGGAACCATTCAGGTGGATTATAACCTTCCCGACAGGTTTGAACTGGAATATACCGGAGCCGATAACCAGAAACATCGCCCCGTAATGATTCACCGTGCGCCATTTGGCTCCATGGAGCGTTTTGTAGCTGTGCTTATCGAGCATACTGCCGGGAAGTTCCCGCTGTGGCTCACGCCTACACAGGTGGCGATCCTCCCCGTGAGCGAGAGATTTAACGATTATGCCTATTCGGTAGCTAAAACGTTGAAGATGCAGGATATCCGTGCCGAGGTGGACGACCGGAACGAAAAAGTGGGAAGAAAAATCCGGGACAATGAGCTTAAGCGTACTCCTTATTTATTGATTGTTGGAGAGAAAGAGGCAGAAAATGAAGAGGTTTCGGTGAGAAAACAAGGAGGAGTTGACCAAGGTTCAGAAAAATTAACTACTTTTGCAAACAGAATAAAACAGGAGGTGGATGAAATGATGAATCCACAGGTGATGTTTAAATAATTTTCGACAATCTAAAAAACAGTAACATTTATAAAGAAAGGAATAATACTATCCGGATGAGGAATAACTTTAGAGACACAAAAGATCAACATCGGATCAACGAACGTATCCGTGTGCCCGAAGTCCGCCTTGTGGGCGATAACGTAGAACAGGGGATATATCCCACCAAAGAAGCCTTGCGGATTGCCGAAGAAAAAGAATTGGACCTTGTAGAAATTTCGCCGACAGCCGTCCCGCCGGTATGCCGGATTATTGATTATCAGAAATTTCTGTACCAGCAGAAGAAAAAACAAAAAGAGCAGAAAGCAAAAGCAGTTAAGATTGTGGTAAAAGAGATACGTTTCGGGCCGCAAACCGACGATCACGATTACAACTTTAAGCTGAAACATGCCAAAAGCTTTCTGGAAGAGGGCGCCAAGGTAAAAGCTTACGTGTTTTTCAAGGGACGTTCTATTTTGTTTAAGGAACAGGGAGAAGTGTTGCTGCTTCGTTTCGCCAACGATTTGGAAGATTATGCCAAAGTAGAACAATTACCCGTGTTGGAAGGGAAGCGTATGATAATAATGCTTACGCCCAAGAAACAAGGGACCCCTAAAAAAGAACAACCTTCTGAATAAAACGTAAAAAAAAGGAAGTTGCATCGGTTTTTCAAAAATAAGTAGTACCTTTGCACACTTTTTGATTAAAAAAGGCTGATAAGGCCTCAACATAAACATCAACCGGCGATATTGCGGACTCCCATTGCGGATAAGCAATATCGGGTTGATTATCTAAACAGGATTATTTACAAATAAACAAAGGACAGCAAAATGCCAAAAATGAAGACTAATTCCGGTGCCAAAAAGAGGTTCGCCCTTACCGGAACAGGAAAAATCAAGAGAAAGCATGCGTACAAAAGTCACATCTTAACGAAAAAGACCAAAAAGCAAAAGAGAAATCTTACGCAGACCGGCCTTGTTCACAAAGCAGACGAAAACAGCGTAAAACATTTATTGGGACTGAAATAAATCCCGAAGCTTTCCAACTTAACGATTTATAACCGGATGTATGCTCCAAAGATTTCCGCCCGACGGGAACGCTGACATTCAAAAACAAGTAACATTATGCCAAGATCAGTAAATCATGTTGCATCGCGCAACCGCAGAAAAAAAGTTCTGAAATTAACAAGAGGTTATATCGGCGCACGCAAAAATGTGTGGACGGTAGCCAAAAATACGTGGGAAAAGGGGTTGACCTATGCCTACCGCGACCGTAAAAATAAAAAACGCAACTTCCGTGCGTTATGGATTCAACGTATCAATGCCGCCGCACGTCTGCAGGGCATGTCGTATTCCCGCTTGATGGGAGCATTGCACAAAAACGAGATAGACATCAACCGTAAAGTTCTTGCCGATTTGGCGATGAATCATCCCGAAGCGTTCAAAGCCATTGTAGATAAGGTGAAATAAAAAAAGGGAAAACCGACCGGTTTTCCCTTTTTTTATTACTTTTATAACCTGAAATCGATTTTGTCTGTTTTATGAACTGGATCTTAGCCATATTACGCCGCCCGCACCCCGGATATGCGAATTTAGGTGTTTACTTCGCGATTAGCACCACAACTGCCGCAGGTGTTTTTTTAATATTGAGTTTTTTGCAACCCTTTAATTTAGGGAACAGGAACATTTTGGGTAATCCCTATATCACGGCATTGGTATATGCCGGAGGCTCCTATATTATTATGCTGATAAACTTTTTTTGGATTAAATTGTTTCCACGCTCTTTTTCCGACGAGAAATGGACATTGGGTAAGGAAATACTCATGTGTATTTATCAGATGATAAGCATTGCGACAGCCATGTGGCTGATTAACTACATCAGAGGAGTCTTTCCGCCTAACATTCACGGCTATTTGGATATGTTATGGATCGTGGTATCGGTAGGATTCTTTCCTTATTTGGTCGTGCTGTTGATCCGGCATACCTATCTTGTGAAACGAAGTTTGCAGAAAGCGGCCACAATGAACATCAGTTTAATGCTGGACAATAAAGAGGCTCCCTTGGACAATGACCCGCAATACATCAGCTTGCAAAGATTTATCAAACCCATTGATATCAACACTTTTATTTCGGCAGAATCAAAGGGGGATTACTTAGTGGTGAATATTGCCCATAATGGAAAGGTAGAGGAGTTGGCGGTAACGACTACCTTGGAGGAGTTTCAAACAGAAAATGAACATTTTGAACAGCTTTTCCGGTGCCGCGACGAGGTGATTATAAACAAAAATAAAATCACCTGGGTTGAAGGCAATGCCGCCGGATACAGACTCCGGATGCATCCAAAATTACCGTCGGTGTTTGTTTCGGGAGAAAAAGCGGCAGAATTCAGAAAACAGATGGATTACTGTTAACTTAGAAGAAAGAATCATAAAAAAGTATGAAAACATTTTCAATAGAAGAGCGGGAGCGTATCGAAACCGTTATCCGTTCGTGCAAAGTATGTTTTGTGGGTATGGCAGACGAAGAAGGGCGCCCATATGTATTGCCGATGAATTTCGGTTATGAAGATGGCGTTATCTACCTGCACTCCGCACAAGACGGACGTTCAATCCGCACGATGAAGAAGAACCCGCGGATTTGTGTTACGTTTTGTTCCGATCCCGAACTGATCTGCCAACATCCCGAAGTGGCATGCAGTTACAGGATGAAAGCCGGGAGTGTTGTGTGCGAAGGGGAAGTGGAATTTGAAAGCGATTTTACCGAAAAAGAGAGAGCGCTCAACATCATTATGCGGCAATATGTCGATAAAAAATTCACCTATTCGGTTCCGGCAGTGAATAATGTGAAAATCTGGAAATTAAGGATAGATACCGTTGGCGCGAAAGAATTCGGGATCATGCGCCCGGGAAGTATATCGTATAAAGACCGGGCTGAGTTTTAAGAAACTGTTTTAAGAAACCGATAAACTTTTATCTATAGGAAGGCGTTAATAGATAACATTTTTTAATCACAGGTATATATATAATAAAAATGAAAAAATTAATTGTAATATTTTCCGTTCTCGGTATAGTCTTTTCTGCGGCGGCAACGGAACCGCAAGTTAAAAAAACAGTAAAACCCATCGCTTTAGATAAAGCGGGTTTCACAGAGAAAGTATTCGACTATATTAACGAATCGGAATGGAAATATAAAGGCGACAAACCTGCCATTATCGATTTCTGGGCGGCATGGTGCGGCCCTTGCCGACAAGTCGCTCCTGCTTTGGAAGAGCTTGCTGCCGAGTATGGCGAGGAAATTTACGTTTACAAGGTGAATGTGGATGAAGAGACCGAACTCGCTCGCGCATTTGGCGTTCAGAGCATTCCTACGATACTTTATGTTCCCATGACCGGAACTCCGCAAGGAGTATTGGGTGCTGTACCCAAAAGCCAACTCAAGAAAAATGTTGATACTCTCCTTTTGAACAAGGGAGAATAACTGTTATGCTTATTACAAGTCCTCAAAATCAATCGATAAAAAACATTGTAAAACTTGCAAAAAGCAAGGAACGCAAAGAGCAGCAGCTTTTTGTAATAGAAGGCGCCCGGGAGTTATCGCTGGCATTGCAAAGCAATTACACGATTGAATCGGCTTATGTTTGCCGGGAAATGTTTGAGAAAACAAAGTACCCCGACGTATTGAGCTCCATAGAAGACAAAAATATTTTTGATATTTCATCGGAGATTTTCGGGAAAATTGCTTACAGGGAGAATTCTGACGGCATTATAGCGGTGGCGAAGCCTAAGTTACATACACTCGAAAATTTAAGGCTTTCAAAAAATCCGTTTGTAATTATTCTGGAAGCGGTGGAGAAACCCGGAAACCTGGGGGCGATCCTCCGCACAGCCGATGCCGCGGCTGCGGATGCGGTTATTGTGTGTGACCTGCAGACCGACCTGTACAATCCTAATGTAGTCCGTTCCAGTGTGGGCGGAATTTTCACGGTACAAACGGCCGTCTGCACGTCGGAAGAAGCTCTTGCCTGGCTGCAGGCAAACAAGATCGCCTCTTATGCGGCCGAACTGCAGGCTGCCGAGTTCTATCAGGATATTGACTTCCGGACGCCCTCTGCTATTGTGATGGGTACTGAAGCCGAAGGCCTGACCGGTTTTTGGCTTAAAAATGCAACAAAGCGAATCAAAATCCCGATGCGGGGAAAAATTGATTCGCTTAATGTCTCGGTCTCCACTGCCGTGCTCACGTTTGAAGCGACGCGTCAGCGAGGGCTTTAGTTCTTATTTTTTCTTCGTCGGATAGTTTTTTTACGGTCAGTATCATGTTTCGTTGCGACTTCATCAGGTTAACCGATTGAAGAACAATTGTCTTTGTCTCATTGAGAATGTTCATAAACAAAATACTGTTTCTTGTACCGGATTCTTTTTCCTTTACCCGCTTTATCTGTTTTTTAGTGAGTTTTGCACACTGTTCAATTATCTCTTCCCTGAAGTTAGTGATAATATCAAAATTAGAATAATCGCTTTTCTCCATCATGGCAATAAAAGTTTTGTACATGTCGGTCACTTTTTTGCTTAAATCTTCCAAATCTCCTTCCTGTTCATCGTTAAATCCTTTGTGATTGTTCTCGATGTAAAGCGAACTGTCGGAAGTAATTACCCTTAAAGCCTTGGATATTTCATAGGTGTAGTCCACAATCTGGACATACTCCTGCTCAATATCCAACTCCTTCAATGTAATGGATTGGATGGTTGGCACAACTTCATACGTTCTTTTATTTTTGTAGTTCAGATACAGCTCATCTGCTTTGGACGCAATTTCCTTCAACAGGGAACGGTCTTCTTGAGTAAGTCCTTTAACGTTTTGGTGATAGATATCCAGCATTTTTCCAATGACCTTCCTTACTTCGATAGTTGAGGTTTTCACTATTCCGCTCTCGTCTTCAATTAATGTGGCATTTGCTTTCTCAGCCAGTTTCCTTTTTTGGTGAAACTTAGAAGATTTGAATAATAAAAATCCGGCCAGGGCCAACGCGATAAAAATGGCAATTTTTCCGCCCCAGGCAAGAAACATAGCTACCACCATAGCCACTGTGAAGGCTACTATGGCCGTAATGAACCATCCGCCTATCACGGTTAGAACGCCGGTAATTCTGTAAACCGCGCTTTCGCGTCCCCACGCTCTATCGGCGAGCGAGGTACCCATAGCAACCATAAAAGTGACGTAAGTGGTTGACAGGGGCAGTTTCAGTGATGTTCCGAGAGAGATCAAGAGAGCTGCAATGGTTAAATTTACAGAGGCGCGAATTAAATCGAAAGAGACACCTTGTTCTTCTATCTGTTCGGGGATAACAAACCGGCTATTGAGTTTTTCCCTGAAAGAAGGTGTTACCAATTTATTGAAAAAACGATTGGTATCTACTCCCCAACGGACAATCGATCTCGATAACGGAGTAGATGAAAATCTTTCTAATCCGCTGCTTTGGCGCGCCAGATTAACTTCGGTTTCGGTCACCGATTTTGCTTTTTTCGAGAACCACAAGGCTAAAACCATAATTGTTCCTGCCGCGAGCAGCATCCTTATGTCTGCTTTTACAGGCCCGTTTAATGAATCCATATATAATGTGTCAATCGAGCCGCCGGATGCAACTGCGGCACTTGCATTCTTGAATGCGTCTAATCCGGCAAGAGGTACGCCGATGAAGTTTACCAGGTCGTTGCTGGCGAAAGCGAGCGCTAAAGCCATGGTCCCTGTCAATACTATTATTTTCAGGATATTAATCCGGAATATAAACTGTAACAACGCCATAAGTACCGACCAACCTGCAAAGGTAATCAGCAGGGTTCTCAGCATATTGGATTCTATCGCATCAATAAAACCGGTGGCCACAATCGGGCTGTTCTTCAATCCTTTGAAAACAATGAAGTAGGTCATTGCAGTTAAGGCAAATCCGCACCAGAGCGCTCCAAAAAACTTAAATGTCCTTTTGTATTTAAAGGAGAAAATAATTCGGGTAACATACATCACCGCGCTACCCACAATAAACGCGATGGCAACCGAAACAAAAATTCCGGAAATAATAGCCAAGGCCTTGCCTGTGTTGATGTATTCAATCAGGTCACCCGCATTTGCCTGCCAGATGCTGAAGATAGCTACTGCCACAGCAGAACCAAGCAATTCAAATACTAAGGAGACAGTGGTGGATGTGGGTAAGCCCAGCGAGTTGAAAACGTCGAGAAGGATAACATCCGTAAGCATAACGGCTAAGAACAGCACCATTATGTTTGGGAACGAGAACATCTCAGGATGAAAAACCCCGCTTCGGGCAATTTCCATCATTCCGCTGGAGAACAATGTCCCGAGCATTACGCCGACTGATGCTACCGTGAGGATCACCCACAGAGGGGCAACTTTTGAGCCAATGCTCGAATTGAGGAAGTTTACGGCATCGTTGGCTACGCCAACACTTAAATCGAGTATTGCTAAACCCAGCAGTATAATTACAATGATCAGGTAAATGGGATCCATAACAGTAAAATATCCGTTCTTTTTGCGCACAAAATTAGTGAAAGATTTTCTTAGTAATTTAAAAATAGAAGGCAATTTACGCTTTAAATCAAAAACTTAACAAAAACGTAACAATTTTGAATTGTATGGGAAAAGAAAAAGCGAGATAAACTCTGTAAGTCTCCCGCTCCCTTTTTAATGCGATAATTCGGTGGTTTTACTCTGTCTTTTGATAAACCCTTACATAATCAATGTAAAAATTATGGGGAAAGAGTGAATCATCAATACCTTTTTGTCCGCCCCAGTTTCCGCCAACAGCCAAGTTCAGCAGGAGGTGAAACCTCTTGTCGAAAGGCCATTCTGCAAAACCTGTTTTTTCATTTACAAATGTAAAATAATGTTGGTCATCCACGTATAGACGGTACTCTTTTTCTTCCCATTCGAGGGTATATACATGGAATCCGGTATAGGAATCGGGGACATAAATCTTACCGTTTTTATGTGTTCCAAGCACATGGTTGTAGCTTTTTGTGTGAGCTGATCCCACTATGGTATCCGGATCATAGCCAACGTTTTCCATAATGTCAATCTCTCCGCTATCCGGCCATCCGCCATATTCCCAATCGGTAGGCAGCATCCAGATGGCGGGCCAGGTTCCTAATCCCGTAGGAAGTTTTGCTTTTATTTCAAACCTGCCGTAAAGCCAGTCGCCTTTGCCTTTGGTTATCAGCCGGGCAGAAGTGTATCTTTTGCCTCCCGCGCTATCAATTCTCGCGGTGATGGTAAGCAGCCCGTCTTTTACGTATGCGTTGGAGGTATCGTTTGCCGTGTAATGTTGTGCTTCGTTGTTGCCCCATCCCCGGGCATTGCCGTCAGTATCGTAACTCCATTTAGCGGAATCGGGCAATCCGCTATAATCGAACTCGTCGCTCCATATCAGTTGCCATTTTCCGGTTGGAGTGCTAATCGTTTCAAACTGTTCAGGTTGCTTTTCTTGTTTACTGTTTTGACAGGCAAAGAGAAAAGCTCCCGAAAGGAAAATAAGTAGAATTGTTTTGTTTGTCATAATAAAAAACAAGTCGCTTGTTGTGTTGAAGACGACAAGCGACTTTATTAAAAATTTACTTTAAAATCCACATGATCTTATTGATTTCATCGTATCCATCGTACTGACGATTCAATGCCTCTATCAGGTTTTCCCTGTTATAGGTGGTTTCAGACCCCGGATACAACCACCGCATCGGGATGCCGTTTTTGTTGTTCTCGTTTAAACTGGTGGCAGCATTTATCGGAAAAACAGGGTATCCGTTCCTTCTGTATTCGAAAAAGCTTGTTTCGGCATCCTGCATAAACTGCAAGATGTAGCGTTGCATCCAGATTTGCTGCAACCGCTCCTGCAGAGTAGTTTTAAAAGCGGCTTCCCCCGTAAAATATCCGTCTATGTAAGCCTGATCTATCGGCATGTCCTGCGCATAATTCTTGTTCACTTTCATAACATCTGCCAAGGCAGATTTTACGCCAGATTCATAATAGCTTTTCGCATCACCGGTGATCCACCCTTTCAAGACGGCTTCAGCTAAAATGAGTTGTTGTTCTGCGTAGCTGACAATCCGCAACGGCTCTGTTGCCTCTTCCTGCAAATACCTTTTGTTCAGCAATGAGTACAGGTTATTGCTATGGCCCGAATTCATAACGGCGTATTCAATCTCTACATCTACTCCAATGTACGCTCCGGGATCTGATTTTGTTTTCCCCGCAGCGATTTGTGCGCCTGCCGGTTCTGCAAAATAATAGATGCGGCGGTCGTTCAACTTTTTCAGGTTATCAATCAGCAGGGAGCTGATAATCGTTCTACTGGTAAACAAGTCGTTTGTTCCTGAGAGAGGATGTTTGTTTTGCGATGAATACTCCAGTCCGAGAAATCCGGTTGAGCTATCGAGGATGTTTCCTGCTGATATAATTTCGGCAAAACGTGATTTTACATTTATTCCACCTACAGTTTCTTTCTTGCCTATTGTCATCAGCACTTTTAATGCAAAAGAGTTTACCGCTTTTCTCCATTTTACCGGATCGCCTTTATAAGGTGTGGGATCACCGTCAAAAGCCCGGCCTTTTGCAAAATATTGGTCAGCGGCTTGTAGCTCGTCTAAAATACTTTTTAATACGGATTCCTGCGAATCGTATTTAACTTTATAGACTCCTTGCGCTCCTTTGCCGGCTTCACTGTAGGGAATATCCCCCATCTCCATTGTGAGCCGGAAAAAAGTGTATGCTTTCGCATATGCTCCAAGTCCTTTGTATGAATCTTCCATAACGCCGCCCTGTGCATATTCAATCATCTTTTCAATATTTGGAAGAATGGTCATTCCTCCGAAATCACTGCTCCCGATTTTGTTGTATTGCTGATCCATTTGACCTTCATTTGCGTACCCAACGTATTTGGGAAGCGCATTATCTGCAATTAGGGACTTTCCGTCCCTTCCGGCGAACTTGGTTATGCGCAAGATAACATTAGTGGCAAGTAGAGAAGCGCTTACGTTGGTGGTGTCATCGGGATTTGTGTTGATGTCTTCAAAGTTATTGCAACTCAACAAAGTAAAAACAGATAAAGTGAATACCGTGAATTTCCTTATGTTAGAATAAATCTTTTTCATACGATTTTTTTTATTTTTTTCATTAAAGTCTAAGTTTACCGAACTTGCGATAATCGTTTGCCCGGGTTTGGGTGCAATTGATTTAAGTGCTTGTTCCATACTTATGTATAAAGGATAGTTTATTTATTACCTGGTCAAAAAACAACTCTCAAGTTGAAACCTAAATAACGGATGGACGGGTCACTGAAATTTTCTGAACCTCCATCAGGATCGGAATACTTAAATTGTTTTGCCCATAAGAATACGTTCTGTCCGATAGCTGAAATAGAAGCACTGTTGGCTCGGAACTTCTCAAAAATGGATTTGGGAAGATCATAAGAAAGCGATATCTCCCTGATTTTAAAGAAAGTTGTCGAATATGCGTCCAAAGAAGAGGGTGATCCTCCCCATGCTGTTCCTCTGTGCAGGTTGTTGATGTAGGTTTGATAAGTCACGGCTACATCGTTTGGCGCATATGTTCTGTTATCGCTTATTATGTTACCGTAGGTGTCATACGTTGCCGATCCTGACACTACCTTTACTCCCTGTCCTATATAATTTCTTGTCCCGGGCTGATTGGCATCCAAGAAACGTTCCGCTACCACCGATTCGGGGTGAGATCCGGCTCTCCACATATACATTTCCGTGGTAGTCTGCGTGATGCCACCAACACGTCCGTCTAACGAGATGCCAAAAGTGAAATCTTTGAATCGTAATGATGAAGAGAAGCCCCACAACCAATCCGGATCATAATATCCAAACAGGGATTGATAGTTTGAATAAAGAGGTAGTCCGTTATTGTGGATAATGTTACCTTGCGGATCTTTTTGGTAATCGTTGAGAACATAATGATCGGCTCTTTCGCCTACTTTTACCCATGGTCTGTCCGTTGAATAAACTGAATCTAATTTCGTATAATAACGGGCATATTTAGACCAGTTTAACGATACATCCCATCGCCAATCCTGAGTTATAACGGGTGTGGCGTTTACGGTAACTTCGACGCCTTTTCTTGTTATTTCTTCATCAATATTGATATAGTTAGATGTGAAACCTGAAGCGGGGGTAATGGGCGCCCATCTTAAAAAGTCATACATACGTTTTTGATAGAAAGCTACATCCAATGATGCTCTGTTTTTTAGGATGTTTACAGCCGTTCCTATTTCGAAAGTGGAAGCAGATTCAGGCAGTACGTCGGTACCCCGGATTGACGAAGGATAAGCTGCGGAACTTAAATTACCCCAGGCATTGGACGTAATGTCGTAAACAGAATTTATACTGTACACATCGGCAGGAGTTTTAGAAGCGGTCCACGAGCCTCTTAACTTCCAAAGCGATAGCCAATTGTATTTAGGCAACAGTTCCGAAACGATAAAGCTTCCGGATACGGAAGGATACAGATAAGAACGTGTTGTTTTCGAGAGTGTCGAGCTCCAGTCATTACGCAACGTTGTTTCTGCGTAGAGAAGGCTTTTCCACGATAAGGCAATCCGCCCGTATAAACTGTTAACTTGTTGTTTGTACATAACGGAACTTACTGCTGCCGGATTTACCGAAGCCTTCAGCGAATAGAACGCCGGTATGGTTAATCCGCCCTGTGTGCGTGCTTCCATTCCATCATTTTGTGTGTAATAAATGGTTCCACCAATAAAACTTTCCATGCGGATATCTCCAAACGATTTATCGGCCGATACCAACAAGTCGTTGTTCAAACTGTATCCTCTGCCAAGACCAATGTTGTAAGAGCCTCTTTGCGATTCTCCCCAAACCTGGGTTCCTCCTTCTAAAACGGTGGCGCTGCCCGCACCTTGGAAAGAACCTTTTGAAATAGTTATATCCTGTCTGTCGCTGTATATGTCAAATCCGCTTCTGACAGTTGCTTTCAACCAGGAGGTAAAATCATAATCCAACGAAACCGATCCGTTAAAAATATCTCTGTTGGTACTGTGTGTCCTTTCGTATCTGTCGAAGTATGGGTTGTTGTTGGTTGATGTGTAACTACTATTCTGGATCTCGTTTTTTATCAACCAATAATCTTTATAGTCTCTGATATCGTAATCCGGCGCTGACCAAATTAACAGATTGTACATTGGATCATAGCCGGTATAACCGCTAAAACCCTTGTTGGGAGATGTCTGTTTATTATACGTCATGGATGCTGCAAGGAGGAATTTATTGATTTTCATATCTCCTCCAAGACTGAAGGTCAATTTGTCGAATGTGGAGTTGGGGTATTGTCCTTTGTTATTCACCCATGTAAATGATGTCCTGAAACTTCCAAACTCTCCTTGCTGGGCCAAATTGACGTTGTTATTCAAAATATAGCCTTGATCTAAGAAGTTTTGAAAATTATCTTTTCCAATAGGTAAATAGGGCATAGCTTTCATTGTTTTGCTGACAGGGTCCCATTGTATTATTTCACGTCCATCTAAAGGTACACCCCAGGCTCCGTCACCGGAACGGACATATTCGAGCGCTCCATCCGCGTTTGTTCTAACCACACGTCCAAAATCCGATTGTAATTTAGGAATTGCTAAATATCCGGCAGAAAACATGGTTCCCGAATTCACCGAAACAGATAATCCTTTGTTGGCGAGCCCTTTTTTAGTGGTCACCATTATGGCGCCACTTCCACCCCGATAGCCGTAAAGTGCCGAAGCCGTAGCTCCTTTCAATACGTTAATGTTCTCAATGTCGTCCGAAGGGACATCCCGCAAGGTCATATTGGCGTATGGAACTCCGTCAATAACGAGCAACGGATTTTCACCCCGGATTTGAATAGAGGGTGCATCCGAAAATTCCGTGCTGTTTTGTACCAGCAATCCTGCAATTTTTCCGGTCAGGGAGGTTCCCGTATCCACTCCTTTCACAGTTTGCAGCCCGTCGCCATTAACAGCCTGTACCGAATAACCCAGTGCTTTTTCTTCTCTTTTTATACCCAGTGCTGTAACAACAACTTCGCTAAGCGTGCGGGTGTCTTCATGCATAACTACGTTAAAAGATGTACTTTCGGCCGTATTCAGAACGATATCTCCATAACCGAGGTAAGTGATTCTGATTTTTGCTTTTGGAGAAACAACTAATGTGAATTTACCGTTATAATCGGTGACTGTTCCGCTTCCGGCTACCCCTTCTTCTATAACATTAGCCCCTATAATCGGGGCTCCGGCTTCGTCGAGTACCTGTCCACGGACGGTGGCTTTGTTCTGCTGGGCGGCCTCCGATTGCCGGGCTACAGCTCCTTTATCCACCAAAACAATAATGTTGTCGTTTTTTTCATACGTGACATCCGTGCCGGCAAGTAACTTTTGCATGGCATTGTCGATGCCTGAATTTGTTAGCTGAATAGAGCTGTTTTTATCCAAGACAGGCAACGATTCGTTGTAGAAGAACCGGTAATTGCTTACTTTCTCAATTTCTTTCAAGGTTTGCCGCATGGTTTTGTTCTGTACGTTTACGGTAATCTGCGAAAAAGAAGGTAAGAAAAACAAAATAGAAATTAATGTGACAAGAAACTTTGCTGAACATAAAGCTCCGTCTTTTTTCCGTAATAGATTCTGATTCATAGACAAATAATTGAGTTAATATTAAAAAATTCTACGCAAAAAATGATAAGCTCCGCTTAACGGGAACTCGTACAAACAAAATACAGTTGAGGGAGTTATTTACTCCAACGCAGCTTTATAATTTAATATTATTTAACTTTTTCGATTTTGTGATGCAGGACAATAGTTGTGTTTTTCATTTCGTAGTACATGGGGGAGGTCATGGATAAAATATCCAATGCATTCTTGATTCCATTACTCCCTAGTGTCCCTGAAAATCGCATCGGCCGGAGCTGCTCCGAAGCAAATTGTATTTCTACGTTATATATTCGCGATAAGGTCCGGGCAATCTCGTCGTATGTCTGGTTGCTGAAATAGATGTTCCCATTTTTCCATTCAATAAAATTGAAGGCTTCTACCCGGTCTGCCAGCAGGGTCTGTTTTTTCTTATCGAATGTGGCGCGTTGATTTACGGATAAAACCGTCTCCTGTCCCGATGCGGATACCTTTACTTTCCCTTCCAGTAAGATTGCCGTAGCTATGGAGTCGGCATCGTAAGAACGGACATTAAAGGATGTTCCCAATGCCTGCACTTCCATCTGTTTTGTATGGACGATAAAGGGGCATTTTTTATTTTTTGATACTTCAAAGTAGGCCTCTCCCTGCAAGTAAACAGAACGTTTTTTCCTATTGAAATACTTATCGTAAGTGAGGGTGGAACCCGAGTTAATCCAAACGTTACTTCCATCGGGTAAAACGACTTCGGCTTTTTCGCCGTTTTGTGCCGTAATTACAGTGGGTTGATAATATTTTTGCGGGTTTTGGTTAAAGTAATAGACGGTGAGGGCTGAAAGAACCGGCAGTAAGAAAACGGCTGCCCATTGTAGGACTTTTCGCCAGTTCCCTGATAGGGAATAGGTTTTTTTCCCCGCAGTCTCTTTACAAATCTGGCCGAAAATCCTCTTCCTGGTCTCTTCGTCAATAGTTGAATCTGCATTCATCAGTTCGTTCTCCAATAACTTATCAAATTTATTTTCGGAACCGATGGTGTTAATTAATTCCTCTGTTTCTTCGGCAGTAATTTCACCCCGAAGATATTTTTCGAACAATATGGTGTAGTTTTTATTGATCATTTTTCATTTTGTCTCACATTTATAATACAATCGGATGCTGGTTTACCGCTAATAAAATTTTCACATTACATTAAATTAACAAAAGTAACGCCAGCCCGAACAATTTGTTGTAATTTTTTTCAAATTGCTTTCGCATAAACTTCATAGCCAGCGATAGCTGCGTTTCAACCGTACTCACGGATATATTCATTGCTTCAGCGATTTCCTTTGTGGAGAAGTTCTCTTTTTTACGTAATATAAAAATTCTTTTTCTTGCTGGCGGCAGCTGCTCGATAAGTTCGTTTACAAAATCTTCGAGCCATTTTCGGTCTATCTCATTTTCTGTTTGATGGTGATAGGGTTCCTGTTCATTTATGATGAATTTTTGATATAAAAATTCGATGGTTTGACGTTGATACTTATTGAATAATAAATTTTTCGAGATAGTTGACAGATAAGATAAAATTGATTTTTCAACATCTATTCTTTCTTTTATTTCCCATAAGCGAACGAAAGCAGATTGAACAACCTCTTCCGACATATACTTGTCGCCATGAGAAATGGTCATGATGAAGTTGTAAAGCTTTCCGGCGTATCTGTTATAAATTGCTTCGAAAGCTTTATGCGAACCGTTTTTCAACGCGATAAGTTCTTTTACTTCATTCGGCATAAAAATCGCTTTTCCCGGTTGTCTTATTTTCCGGCCGCCCCGTCGTCAATTTCATACCCCCACGATTTCCCTTTTTCAATAGCCGGCAAACCACGTGTCATCCAAACAGGGGCGGGGGCACCTTTCAGATAATGATCGAAAAACTGTTGTAGCCGGATGGAAAGGTCTTTGGCGTTACGGCGCAGCTTCAGGTTATGAGCTTCCTTGTTGTATTGGAGCATCCAGACAGGCTTACCTAAGCGGCGCAGCGACATAAAATACTCAATTCCCTGATACCAGGGCACCGCGCCGTCATCATCGTTGTGCATAATGAGCAGCGGCGTGTTTACCTTGTTGGCAAAGAAAACAGGAGAGTTGTCAATATAGAGTTGTAAGGAATCGCTCATTGTGGCGCCAATTCTCGATTGAGTTTGTTCGTATTGGTACTGGCGGCTGCGTCCTGTTTCCCACCGGATTCCGCCGTAAGCGCTCGTCATATTTGATACGGGCGCGCCGGCCCCTGCAGCTTTAAACATATTTGTCCGGGTAATTATATACGCCACTTGATAGCCGCCCCAGCTTTGTCCCTGAATAGCCATCTTTTCCGAATCTACCCAACTGTTCTTTGCTAATGCCTCTGCTCCCGAAACCACATAGTTGTATGCGTCAGAGCCGGGGTGTCCCACTCCGTAATGGATATCGGGAGTGAAAACGATGTATCCGCGGCTTACGAAAAACGGGATATTGATGACGGATCGGCTTGGAGCAGGAGAGAAATAACGGTAAAGGTCATCGGAATGTTGTTCGTAAAAATAGATCATTACCGGATATTTTTTGTTGGGATCAAAATTTTCGGGTTTATACAGAATTCCCTGCGATGGTTTTCCATCGAATGCCGTCCATTCAATCGTTTCGGCTGTACCCCAGTTATAATCTTTCATCTGCGGATTGATAGCGGTGAGTTTTTGTGCCGATTTCCATAAATTCTGAGTGATGTACAGGTCGGGCGATGTGCTGAAATTGCTTTTTTGAAAAGCAAATACCTCCGCGTCCTTGGCCTTTTTAACGGAAGAATACCCGTATTTATCCAGTTCCCGTTTTACCAACGGATTTTTGCCTTGTTGCTTAAGCGTGTAAAAACCGCTTTCTTTACTTTTGTTGTCAAACGCCGATAAGAGCAACAGATCTTTTGGCTCAATGAAACGCTTGTCAGGATCGGTGTTGATGTACCGGAAAGTGATGGAATCGGCTCTTCCGGCATTTTTAGTGATGTTCTCCGGCTTTTGTTTCCCGATAGGATCTATTTTCCAAATATCGAAGGCATCATATAAAAGCACGAATCTGTCATCTTGTCCCCATGCCGCAACCCCGTACGCATCCGGTTTGCCGGGCGTATCATTTTTTTCATTCCAGAAGTTGACCGGAATTTCTGCCGTTAAATTGATGGTTCTCCTGTTTATATTGTCGAAAGCATGCCACTGTTTTTCCGAGGCATTCCACCAATAGGTAAAATTACCCGATGGCGAAATTTGAGGTCTTCCCGGAACAGGTTTAGCAATTTCGACCAATTGACGGGATTGCATATCGTAAATCCAGGTGTCCATTTTTTGAGAAATATCCCATTGGCTCTCAATCTCGTACGGTAACCTGGATGTGAGAAGGACAAAACGTCCGTTCCCTTCGCCGGAAAACGATGCGTCGGGCATCTGTTCGTTGGCTATGGAGATAAATTCATGGGGGCGGCCGGGATAGATAACGCCGGAGTAAGTCCTGCGCAATTCATTTTTTAGCCGGGTAAGTTGTTGTGGCTGCACAACCGGATCTTTCCAGTGCCAAATATCGAGGGTGGCTGTTTCAAAATCGACAATAGTTGTGTCTTTAGGCATCTGTTTTGGTGCAGCGCCAATGAGGATCCGTTCGCCGTTTTTGCTAAAGGACGGCCTTGAGTTTTCATTGAAAATCCAGTTCTCCGGCAACCCCTTCGATGTTTCGGAAGCAAGTACAACGGCAGAATCCATTGTGTTTTTAAAATACCTCACATCAAACACCTTTTGTTCAGTTTTGGAGGTGTCTTTGGTGGCTATGTAAACAAGTTGGGTTCCCGGCTCATCGAAGGAAAACGATTTATATTCCATTTTTTCACCCGAGATCTGTTTTTTGGTCCCGTTTTTTAAATCGAAAAACAGCACTTTACGGGTATCGGCAGAATCATTTTTTTCAGGTTCTACTGAGATTGCCAGCGAGTTCCCAAACTTGTTAAAAGCAAATTCTCCGGCGTTTTTAACGGTGTCTTCTGCCGATGTATTCAGGTTCCTGATGATCAGCAGATCCTTTGGATTGTCCGATTTATTCTTTACCGTATCTTTCGGGGCGCTCTTTTTGTAAACAACGTGTGCAGCCATTTCCGTGGATGTTGAGTAAGATTTTACATCGGGAATCTTGTAAAACGCAAGTGTTTCATTATTGACAATAACCAGCGAGTCTTTGGGGAAATCATCGGCTTTCTTTTTCTTGATCCTTGCCTGGCGGATTTCGGAAAAAGGCGCTTTCAACAGTCCGACCGTAAATCGTCCGTCGGGTGACAGTGTATATTTATTTACCCGATGAATCGTTAACTCTTTCTCTTTCTTTAAATCGTAGATATAAAGTATGCTGTCGCCTTCTTGCGGGCTGATAACGGCATTTACAAACCTGCCGTCGTCACTGATGGAAATGTTCTGAAGGCTTTTCCAGTTATCATAAACGGAATGGTCGAGCTGCTTTTTCTGGGAGAAACCTGCCAGCCCGGACAAGAGTAAAATAATAGTTGTAAATAACCTGTGGTAAGAGATACGTTGCATGTTCCCGATTTTTATGACTACGAAATTACGATAAAACTTCAACTTGAACAAGTGAAACATTTAAAAGAAATTTGGCCAAATCGCATGTGCAACTCAGCCAAACCCACATCGTCAGATACTGTTGAATTAATTGAACTCTTTCTTTAATTCCTGTACCCAAGCCTCGAGGCGGGCGTCAGTCTGGTCGTATTCATTATCCTCATCAATGGGAAGCCCTACCCAGCGGCCGTCCACAACCGCTGTTGAGTCATCGTATGTGTACCCTTCGTCATCGACAAAGCCAACAATTTTTGTTTTATCCTTGATGGCATCATAAATTACCTTCATCGCCTCGGCAAAACTGCTCGAGAAAGAGGCGCTGTCGCCCAAAGCAAAAATTGCAACGGTTTTATCCGATAAGTCAGCTTTCGAAAAAGCAGGCAGAAAACTATCCCAATCATCCTGTAAATCGCCGATTCCTGTAGTTGAAGTACCCAAGATCAAATATTTATAAGGTTTAATTTCGTCAATCTTAATGGTATCTACGTTGTAAAGATCGGCTTCGTTGTTGAAAAGGCTTCTGATGCTTTTAGCCACCGACTCCGTGTTGCCGCCGGAAGTGCCGTAAAGTATTGCAATATTGCTCATGTAGGTAAAATTATTGTTTGAAATGAATTATTTATTTATTCTCTAAACAGTTTAAATAGGAAATTGTTTGGCGGGAGAAGTGATTTGCTCAAATATGCATTAATGTTTGAAAATAACGGAAAAAACATTACTTTTGCAGTGAATTTGGCGCGGTAGTTCAATGGATAGAATAGAAGTTTCCTAAACTTTAGATCCGGGTTCGATTCCCGGCCGGGCTACAAAACTATCAAAGAACAAAGCAATCATTCCCCCTTATAGTAGTTGGCTATGAGGGGGATGTTTTTTAGGACAAGACGAAATACATATCCCCTGATTGCCGAAATTCCGGTCAGCGCGATGCAAAGCGACAGCTCCGGTGTTTCTGCCATTAACTTCGGAGAACTTTTTACGGAAGGAATATTTGTTGCCATGAGCGATGAGAGGGTCTTTCATTTTTATGATTAGCGGCAGTTTCAAAAGCTGATTGATGAAAAAAAGAGAATGAAAATTATTTATACTTCCTTCTATATTCTTTCGGTGTAATATCCATTTCTTTTTTAAATGCTTTTGAAAAGTGAAAGGGATCAAAATAGCCTAAGCGAAAAGCAATTTCTTTAATTTTTAAATCGGAGAATTGTAAATACGAACATGCGCGTTGAATTTTGAGTTGGTTGTAATAATCAATGGGAGAATATGATGTTTCCTCCACAAAAAGATTGCCAAAATGTGACGGCGAATAACCAACATGTTGTGCGATATCATTAAGCGTAATTTTATTTTCCAAATTCTCTTTCATATATAAAATACTTTTTTGTACGGCATCTATTTCCTTTACACTTTTGATTTCTCTGAATTGGGATAAATATTTAACAGATGCCAGGAAATGCATTAAACAGAAGCTTGTATATTCCAGGTTCTCGGGGCTATAACCCATTTCCAGATTTTGAAATATTTCTTCAAACAGCAAGAACCGGTCACCATATCTGCTGCTGTCGGAATCACGTGTATCGATTATTTTTCCTATTATTGAAGAAAAAATATCCATTCGTTCTCCTAAAAGATGTATCCAGTATATACTCCACGGATTAGCATTGTCCGCTCCATAAGAGTGCGATTCATTTTGCGGTATAATAAATGCCTGGTTCCTGGACAAGTTAAATCGTTCTCCATTGTGTACAATCCATCCTTTCCCCTCTTCGCAGAAAATGAAAATATATTGATTTGCCCCTGATTTTCGTTCTCTAAAATGGTATTTGGCCCGGGGATAATAACCGATATGAGTGACGTATAATTGTCGTGTAACGTTGTTTAATGCCTGATACGATCTTATATTATAGGGTAATATAATGGCTTTTTCTCCTTTAAATCCTTCTGCAATTTTCTCTATCATGTTTTTTTACATCTCTGGAATGATATTTTACATTTTAATTTGTATTTAATTGAAATTAAATAAGTATTTCATCAAAAATAGTAATATTTTACATTAAATACACAAGAAACTACATTTTAATTAAATATTGTTGATTTAATTTTGCACAATATAACATTGAGAATGATCAAAGGACAACAAACAATAAACAACCGCTATTTAATACTTATTGCTCTGGTCGCGGCAATGGGTGGTTTCCTTTTTGGGTACGATTGGGTAGTGATAGGAGGCGCTAAGGCTTTTTATGAAATTTATTTCTCGATTGACAATATACCCTGGCTCCAAGGCTGGGTAATGGCGAGTGCTATTTTAGGCTGCCTGATTGGAGTGGCCGTTTCCGGTGGTTTGACAGATAAATACGGGCGAAAAAACATGTTCTTCGTTGCCGCATTAATTTTTACGGTATCGGCAATTGGTACAGGCACTGTGAATACGTTGGACTGGTTTATTTTTTACCGGATATTTGGTGGTATAGGAATAGGGCTTGCCTCTAACATTTCGCCGATGTATATTTCAGAAATCTCTCCTCCTTCGATAAGAGGTAGATTTGTCACTTTTTACCAGCTGGCGGTAGTATTGGGTATTTTGTCCGCACAAATAACTAACTGGTTGATCGCACATCCTGTTGTTCCGGGGGAAAGTATTCTAAGTTCATGGAATGGCCAAATGGGGTGGCGTTGGATGTTTTGGGCTGAAACCGTTCCTGCCATATTGTTTTTTGTATTAATCTTCTTTATTCCGGAGAGTCCTCGCTGGCTTGCTTCAAAACGAAAATACGAAAAAGCTCTTAGTGTATTTGCGCGAATGAAAGACCGTAGTTTTGCACAAAACCAACTCGATGAGATAAAAGTAACATTATCATTAACTACAGAGCGTATTACTTTTAGGTATTTGTTTAAGGGCAAACTTGCCAAGATAGTTATCATAGGAATTGTCATAGCCGTGTTGCAGCAATGGTGCGGCATTAACGTTATTTTTAATTATGCGCAGGAGATATTCTCCGCTGCCGGATACAGTGTTTCCGATATGCTGTTTAATATTGTGATTACCGGTATTGTGAATGTCGTATTTACATTTGTTGGTATGTACACTGTGGACAAATTAGGCAGACGCTCGCTGATGCTATTTGGGACAATAGGATTGACATTTATTTATCTTTTGCTGGGTGCCGGATACTTTTTCCGGATAGAAGGCATAGCGATGTTATTGCTTGTTGTTTTGGCGATTGCCACCTACGCCATGACATTGGCTCCGGTAACCTGGGTGGTTATTGCTGAAATATTTCCAACTAAAATCAGAGGGTTGGCCATGGCGGTTTCCACATTTGCATTGTGGGCTGCCTGCTTTGTTCTTACTTATACCTTTCCATTATTGAATAAATTACTTGGTTCTTACGGAACTTTCTGGCTTTACGGACTAATCTGCCTGGCTGGATTTATATTTATTAGGGTGAATCTGCCTGAAACTAAAGGAAAGACATTGGAACAAATAGAAAAAGAAATTTTAGAATAATAATTAATTGATTAAAGATTCATGGAAGAAATAACAGAGTATTTAATCCGTTCAACTGTAAACGAAACGGGAGTTGTTAGAGCATGGAAGGAAGAAATCCTGCTTCCAACGTATGCAGTGGGAGAAGAGGAAAAAAATCCCGTTTTTCTGGAAAAACGAGTCTATCAGGGAAGCTCCGGGGTGGTATACCCATACCCTGTCATTGAAAAAATATCCGACGAGAGGAAGGAAAAAATATACAAAGCTGTTTTTATCGAAAACCAATATTTGAAAGTGATGATTCTCCCGGAGTTAGGAGGACGTATTCAGATGGCTTATGATAAAATACGAGGTTCCCATATTTTTTATTATAACCAGGTGATCAAACCTGCCTTGGTGGGACTTACCGGCCCCTGGATTTCCGGTGGGATAGAGTTCAACTGGCCACAACATCACCGTCCCAGTACCTTTTATCCTGCTGAGTTCATGATGGAAGAGCATGGTGACGGGAGCATCACTGTATGGTGCAACGAGGTGGAACGCATGTTCCGTTTGAAAGGAATGCATGGCGTCACGCTTTATCCCGACAAGGCCTATATCGAGATTAAGGCAAAGGTATATAACAGGACACCTTTCCCCCAGACTTTCCTCTGGTGGGCCAATCCGGCGGTGGCGGTCGACGATGCCTACAAATCGGTTTTCCCGCCTGATGTCCATGCTGTTTTTGACCATGGAAAGCGTGATGTATCCTCATTTCCGATAGCGACCGGAACCTATTACAAACAAGACTATTCCGAGGGTGTGGATATATCGAGATATGCCAATATCCCGGTGCCCACCTCTTATATGGCGATACAGTCGGAGTATGATTTTGTGGGAGGCTACAACGAACAGACCGGAACGGGGTTGCTGCATGTGGCGAACCACCATATTTCACCCGGGAAAAAACAATGGACCTGGGGGAATGGCGATTTCGGGAAGGCCTGGGAGCGAAACCTGACCGATGAAGACGGTCCCTACATCGAATTGATGACGGGGGTGTACACCGACAACCAGCCTGATTTTGCCTGGTTGCAGCCCTACGAGGAAAAAGCCTGGGAGCAGTATTTTATGCCCTATGTGGCGGTTGGAAACGTAAAAAATGCCACCAAGGATCTTATTGCCAATTTTGAGGCTGATGAGGATTCGGTCACCTTGGCCATATACGCCACATCAAAGATGCAGGAGGTTGTGATCTCGTTGGAGAACAGCTCAGACAGTATTTTGTGGAGCGAAAAAACAGAACTCGCTCCGGAAGATCCTTTTGAAAGAACGGTCAGCCTGAATAGTATAAACAGGAAGAAGCTTGTACTGGTAATTGCAGCAGAGGGTGGCAGGGAGCTCCTGAAATGCAGTATCCCGGAGCAACAGGAGAATGCAATTCCTCCTGCTGCTGAAGCTGCTGATGATCCGAAAGCAATCACTCTTATCGAGCAGCTTTACCTTACCGGCCTTCATCTAGAGCAGTACCGGCATGCCACATTCAATCCTATCGACTATTACAGGGAGGCGCTTTCCCGCGATCCCGGTGATGTGCGTTGCAACAATGCTCTTGGACTTCTTTTGATGAGGAGAGGGCAATTTCAACAGGCACAGCCCTGTTTTGAGAAGGCAATAGAAACACTGACCAAAAGAAATCCGAATCCTTATGACGGTGAACCGTACTATAATTTAGGGTGTTGTTTGAAATTACAATCGAAATTAAACGAAGCTTACAGTGCATTTTTTAAGTCGGCTTGGAATGCAGCATGGAAAGATCCTGCCTATCTTTCTATCGCCCAGATCGATTGCTCACGCGGCGAGTGGCAGGCAGCTCTTGAACACGTGGAGGAGAGCCTGATCAGAAACTGGCACAACCACAAGGCGCGTCAGCTGAAAGCATCGTTGTTACGCAAAAAAGGAAACAGCGAGGCGGCCCTTAAGTGGATAGCAGCATCACTGGAGATCGACAGATTTAACATGGGGTGTCTGTTCGAGAAGTTTCTTATTACGAAGGATGAGGATGTGAAAAGGGCAATGATGGAGCTACTGCGGGATAATCCACACAGCTATCTGGAGTATGCCCTCGATTTTTCCGCGGCCGGCCTGTATGAAGAGGCGATTGAGCTGTTACAGTGGTCAATGGCAACAGGAGCCGGCGGCTATCCGATGATTCACTACGCTTTGGGGTATTTTCTTTCGAAGAGCGGCAAAGAAGAGGATGCGGAGAACTGGTATCACCGGGCTTTCGCTCTGTCGCCCGACAGATGTTTTCCCAACCGGCTGGAGGAAGTGCTTATTCTTCGGCATGTCCTTGCTGTGCACCCTGGAGATTCAAAGGCGCTTTACTATTTGGGAAATTTCTGGTATGCAAAGCGTCAGTATGCCGAAGCCATAGGGTGCTGGGAAAAATCGTCCGCACTCAACGGAGAGTTCCCTACGGTATTGCGGAATCTGTCGCTGGCCTACTACAATAAGGCGAACAGGCAGAGTGAGGCGTTGCAGCTTCTTGAGAGGGCATTCAAGCTGGATGAGACCGACTCCCGTATTTTTATGGAACTGGACCAGCTTTATAAAAAACTCAATTATCCGCCTGCGGAACGACTCGCCTTTTTGGAAGCACATATGGATTTGGTGGGAGAGCGTGACGATCTGTTTGTGGAGCGCATTGCCTTGTACAATCAACTGGGCCGTTACGAAACAGCGAGAGAGTTGTGCGCTTCACGAAAATTCCATCCGTGGGAAGGCGGTGAAGGGAAGGTTACATTTCAGTATACTTATTGCAGGCTGCAGTTGGCAAAAAGAGCCATAGAATCACAAGATTTCACACTGGCATTGCAGTACCTGAAAGAAACGGATGAATACCCTCACAACTTGGGCGAGGGTAAGTTAAGCACGGTGAACGAGAATGATGTGGATTATTTCAAGGGTGTCTGTTACCGGGGTATGAACGATGAGGCCAATGCGGTAAAGTGGTTTACAAAAGCGACCAAAGGCTCCGAAGAGCCGAAGCAGGCATTCTACTACAATGATGAGAATCCCGAAAAGATCTATTATCAGGGATTGGCATGGAGAGCACTGGGCTTTGAGGAGAAAGCGCAAGAACGTTTTAAAAAATTAATTGCACATGGAGAAAAACACTTGAATGATGACTGCAAGATAGACTATTTTGCCGTTTCGCTCCCCGATCTGGCTATCTGGGAGGAGGATCTTAACAAACGGAATAAAATACATTGCTACCATGTGATGGCGCTTGGATGGTTAGGTTTAGGAGAAAAGGATAAAGCTGATCTGTATATGGAAAAGGTTTTAGAGCTGGATACAAACCATAAGGTCATAATGTAATACGGAGATATAATGGGCAACTTGATACAATGTATGATATGAGATCAATTATTTTTTGTTTTACATCCCTGTTTTTTATTTGTGCAGGGTACGCGAAAGGTAACCCAATAACACTTCATTCTCCCGATTCAGTATTCCGGATACGGATAAACTGTGACGACTCCATCTCCTATAATTTGTTTTATAGGGATAAGGAGATTATCAAACCTTCCCACATTGGATTGGAGGTCCAAAAAGGAGAAATGCGAAAGGAATTATTTTCTGATATAGAGAAAGTCAGGTATGATTACAATCGGGGAAAAATTCATCCTCTATACGGTAAGTTTAAAGAACTAGATGACTCCTATAATGAAGTTACCATCGATTTTGATCTTTTTTCTGTAATTTATAGTGGCGATTTCCTGATGAAGGTTGGTATTAATCCGATGATAAATTTAAGCCGTACAAGTGTCGTTTTAAAAATACAGGCAATATAAACAGTTATCTTATGGCGGAAATAGAAGTGCTTCCCACTAATACATCACTTACTGTGCTCAGGCTAAAGAATCTACATGGAGCCTATATTGATGTGTTGAATTTGGGAGCTTCCCTGGTCTCTGTCGTAGTACCTGACAGGAACAAAAATTTCAAGAACGTTATATTACGATACGATAAAATAACTGATTATTTGTCAGATGCCTATTATTTGGGGAGCACCATTGGACGTGTGGCTAATCGCATATCGAATGCTTCGTTCAGGATGGATGATTGCATAATCTACTTGGAGAAAAATGATGAATTACACTCTAATCATGGCGGCTTTTCCGGGTTGAACAGGAAGTTATTTGATTACTCTGTCAGGGAAAATGAAGCAGTGTTCTATACAGAAAGCCTCGATGGTGAGGGCGGATATCCTGGAAATTTGAAATTGGAGATATCCTATTCGCTGTCGGATAAAAACGAAGTTATTATTTGTTTCAGAGCGAAAACCGATAAAAAAACACCGCTTAATTTGACCAATCACGCATACTTTAATTTGTCGGGCGAAGACGATGTGCTTACTCATAAGTTGAAAATTGAGTCAGATGTGTTTTTGGAGATGAATGTTGATTTCACTCCAACGGGTCGTATTTTGAGCATGGATGAAAATCCGGGATACCGTTTTAAGGGTCAAAACACTATCGGTGAAATGATGAGGTTGAAAAACGAAACTATAAAAGGGTATAATGCTTATTTCATAGCAAAAGACACGCAGAGGCATTTGAAAAAAATTGCCACGCTTAGCAGTTCAGTATCGGGTATTTATATGAATCTTCTGACCACTTTGCCCGGATGCATGTTTTATACCGGTGATTATATTTCGAAACCTTTTACTTCGTTTTCAGGCCTGTGCCTCGAAGCTCAACATTATCCCGATGCTCCGAATCGTCACAACTTCCCAAATATTATTTTACGGCCCAACGAGGTTTACGAAGAAAAGATTGTTTATGCTTTCACTAATTGATTTAAGGTGAATTATTGTCCATGTTCATATATTTACTCCTTGATAAAAACTGTTGTCATATCGAAAAAACATATTAATACACTCTCCCGAAATTATTTCAGAAATTATTGTTAAATTAAATATTAAACACTGATTACGATATTTGTCTTATTCGTATTTATAAAATTAGCCGATAAAGCCTGAAATAGAATCGGCATATGCAACTTTTCCCCGTTATAAGTAAATTGTGAATAATTTGCAGATAGATTATTATCATTGATGTTTTTTGTGGTGCGAGGGAATCATCCCGATCTATATTTGTTAATGACTTAAAAAAGGGTTATGTTTGTAATTTAAGAGACAATATGGCCGGATCTGGTTTTATAGTGTGCCAAAGCGATGATCACATTAAAACGAGAATATCTTACCGGTAAATATAGAATGTCAGAGTTACCCTTCTTATTTTCATAAAGGCATTTTTACCTAAACAAATTCTGGGGTATCGATATATTCAAGATTATGGATAGTATTATGCAGCCATTTGATATAGATTTGGTGTATCTATGGGTGGATGGAGATGATCCTAAGTGGTTAGAGAAAAAGAGGCAATTTACAGGTAAAGTGGCCGATTATTCGGAGGGCAACAACAAAGGACGGTATGTCAATAACGGTGAATTGAAATACTCATTAAGGTCTGTTGAAAAATATGTTCCCTGGATCAGGCGGATCTATATCGTTACCGACAATCAATATCCCGGGTGGCTGCAACGGGACCACCCCAAGATCCGCATCATTGATCATACAGAAATACTTCCGGAAGAGGCTTTGCCATGTTTCAATTCAAGTGTTATCGAGTACTTCATCTATAAAATTCCCGGCCTGTCCGAACATTTCCTGCTCGCGAATGATGATATGTTTTTTAATAAAACGCTTTCTCCCGATTATTTCTTCGATAAAGAGGGGATTCCTTTTGTCCGGTTGAAAAGAAAGTTCCTGGGTAGATGGCATTATCCCTTAAAACGGTTTCTCCTGGGAAGACAGGGACAATACATCTCGAAAGTGCTGGATGGCGCGTCGTTTGTTGAAAAGAAATTCGGGACATACTATTCCGGCATACCGCATCACAATGTGGACGCTTATGTCAAATCCGATTACCGGTATGCGGTAGAGCATGTTTTTGAAGAACAAGTAGGAAGGTCCTTGTCGAGCCGTACCCGGATGTATGGGGATCAGCACCGTTCGGCCTTCTCATATTATGCATTGGCTGTGGGCAGAGGACACATGAAATATGTAGGAAATAAGGAGTCGAACCGGTTATCCCTTTATAGGGACAACCTCGAAAATCGTCTGAATAAGTATCATCCGGATCTGTTTTGCTTGAATGATAATCAGCGGGCTAGGGATAAAGATCGTGAAAAAGTAAAACCTTTCCTGGAAGGAGTGTTCCCCGGAAAATCCTCTTTCGAAAAGTAATGTTTAGTCCATTTACATTTTGATTTTGTCTTGCGCCAACTCTTTATTTTTATAAGGTACTTTTTTATGTAAGTTTGCACTGTTCTCTATCCTTGGTAGGGAGTCCACAAAGGTTTTGAACGTTGAACCCGAATCAACGTTTTTTTATTTATCCTCTCCAAAGTACACCTTATTCCTTTTAAAATTAGGTCCGGACAATATATTGCTGGTATCTTCTTTCTCGAACGCAGTTACAAATCCCGCTTTCAATAAACCGGTAAAACGGATGATCACCACATAATTTCCCTTGACAATCGCAACTCTTCGGTCTTCATAATACTCTTTTCTCTGAATATCCCATTCTTTTTTCAGGATTGCGTTTCCATCCTGCAAAGTTGCCAAAAGAGTCAATCAGCAAGTACAAACGTACACCAATTGTTTTTAAAACTCAATTTTTGAATTGATCCTTTCTCCTTGAGCTTTTACTTTTCCTTATTTCACCGGTAGGATAGAACGCTTTTGTGTTTCCTACAAATAGAAAATGGGATGTCAGTCCCGCAAACATGCTTGCGGGAGTTCATTGATGTTTTTTGCGGTACGAGGCAATTCATCTCGATCCGTTTTGGGTACAATTGGCACAAAAGGCTTATTGTTCTAATATACAATAGAATATATCTCTATGAAAATTGATTTTAACATTTAAAAACAAAGTTTTTGCCCCAAAAGTTTTTTATGAACAAAAACGGAACTAATTTTGTCCCCGTAAAAAAGGCTTTTAGCGAAAAGTCAACAGTAAAGAAACTTAGTTAAATGCGTGAAGCACAAGTAAGTTTGAGTATTAACTAAAATATTTTTTATGAAGTATGTGAACTTTTGCCTTGTAGCAATAATTTCGCTTCTTTTAATGTCGAGTTCTATCAAAACCGAAAAAACTTCCACAGGTTATTATCCAGGCGAACAGATTCCAAATATTGTTCTCAACGGATGGGAAGGACACCGTCTCGACCTAAGCGAATACAGGGGCAAAAAAGTAGTATTAAACTTTTGGGCAGCTTACGATGCCCAATCAAGAGCCAACAACGTTCAGCTGTATAATTACTTAAAAGAGACTGAGCCTGACGTTACCTTTCTATCGATCTCGTTTGACGAGAATAAAAATGTTTTTGAAAGGACTGCGCTCTTGGACAAGATTGATTTAAATTCGCAATTTTGCGATGAAACAGGGGCCAACTCGGAGATTTACAAGGAATTTCAGTTGAGGAAAGGCTTCAAAAATTACTTAATCGATGAAAACGGAGTTATTTTGGCAATAGACCTTTCGATTGAGAAATTAAAAAATCTGATTTAAGTAATTTGAATGTAATAAAAGTCAGGACGCTCAAAATAAACGTCCTGACTTTTTTCTTACTTTTTCTTGGCCTGATTAGCCACGGCATCCATCAGTTTTTTAATCTCTTCCGGATCGCCCAGAAAATAATCTTTCACCAGATTCATATTGTCGTCGAATTCAAAAACGTAGGGAACGGCTGTCGGCAGGTTCAAGCTAACGATATTTTCATCGGAAATACCTTTCAGGTGTTTGATAATTCCACGCAAACTGTTTCCGTGAGCGGCAATGATTACCTCGTTGTATTTTTCTTTCATTTCAGGAACAACGGTATCGTTCCAGTAAGGAAGAATGCGGTCCACCGTATGGCACAACGCTTCGGTAAGAGGCAGGTCTTTTTCGTCAACTCCCTTATAACGTGGATCCATAAACGGAGAACGGGGATCGTCTTTTGCCAGTTCCGTTGGAGGAACATCGTAGCTTCTGCGCCAAATAAGTACCTGTTCATCTCCATACTTTTCAGCAGTTTCAGATTTGTTTAATCCTTGCAACATTCCGTAATGCTTTTCGTTGAGGCGCCACGTTTTTTCTACGGGAATCCAGTCCAAGTCCATCTCATCCAGTATGACATTCAAGGTTTTTACGGCTCTTTTCAGATACGATGTATAAGCTTTCTCGAAATGAAAACCTTCTTTTTTCAATAATTTTCCTGCTTTGTGCGCTTCTTCCACACCTTTTTCAGATAAATCAACATCGGTCCATCCCGTAAACCGGTTTTCCTTGTTCCACACGCTTTCGCCGTGACGAATTAAAACTACTCTCTTCATTGTGTATAATTTATTTTACAGTTTATCGTTTTGAAGGGACAAAACTACTCAAAAAGGATGAATTTTCCGAATTTTCAATGTCCAATTTATATATAATGGTTCAAGAGTATAAAGGTTGATTTTCCTGCATTTTGTGAATTATTTTTATCTGTCCGATCAGTAAATAGAGAGATAGGAGCGATGCCAGGAAGTCTGAGACCGGCATTGCTATCCAGACACCGTTTAACCCGAAAAGCGTAGGGAAAATCAATAACCCGGGCACCAGGAAAATAATTTGGCGGCTTAAGCTTTGTATGATGGCTTTTTTCACCTGACCGATACTTTGAAAAAAATTTCCGGCAACAATTTGAAACCCCACCAGGGGAAATACAATTAAGCTCAACCGGATACCGTTTTCAGCAATTTCGAGGAGCGCCTGGTCGTTGGTAAACGCGCCAGCAAACTGACGGGGAAAGAACATGCCGATAATAAACCCGGCACATGTGACGATTGTGGCAATTTTAACGGCATAGTAAAATGTCTCTTTAACCCGTATAAAGTTCCTGGCGCCGTAGTTATACCCGATAATCGGCTGGGTGCCCTGGTTTAAGCCCACAACCGTCATAACGATAATCAACAACATGGAGTTGAGAATTCCGTATGCGCCCACGGCTAAATCGCCCCCGTATTTCAATAGAGAGGTGTTCAACAAGACGGCGACTCCTGATGCCGCCACCTGCATGAAAAAGGGCGAAAGCCCAATGGATACGATAGCAAGGACAATAGTTTTGTTGAGTCGTATATTTTCTTTTCGCAAGCGGATAAGGCTGTTTTCCTGTACGAAATGATGCATCACAAACAGCATCCCCACAAACATGGAGATAACCGTGGCCCAGGCCACACCCGCAATGCCGAGATTAAAAACGAAAATAAATATCGGGTCGAGGATAATGTTCAGCACAGCTCCTATCAGCATCGTTATCATCGCTTTTTTAGGATATCCCGATGCACGCATCATGTTGTTGAAGCTGTAACACAGGCTGATAAAAACATTTCCGACAAGAACGATCTGCAAATATTCCCGTGCGTAAGGCAGCGTGCTTTCCGTGGCCCCGAAAGCAATGAGGATAGGGTCAAGATAAATGTAGAAAAGCGTCATGATCACTGCGTTGAACAAAAGGATAAGCATAAGGGAATTACCCAGAATTTGTTCCGCCGTATGTTTCTTCTTTTCGCCCAAACTGATAGAAATGCGGCTTGCAGCTCCTACGCCGACCAGCATTCCGAGTGCTGATGCCAGTATAGTGACCGGAAAAGTGATTGCTAATCCCGAAATGGCATACGCCCCCACACCTTGGCCGATAAAAATCCGGTCAACAATGTTGTAGAGCGAATTTACAAGGGTACCGATGATGGCAGGAATGGAATATTCCCAAACCAGAGAGCTTATTTTTTTAGTTTCGAGATTGAGTTCCTTGTCTGTGATTGATTTTTGCACAGTGAAAGCGCGGTTTAAAATTTTAATCGTCCGATGACTATTGATACAGCATTGCCTGTCCGTCTTATAACGGAATTTCTATGATTTATGTTCGAAGTGATTTTTATTCTTTATGCGTCATTACTTTCAACACAATCCTGTCGGTTTCCGCCATACCCTTGTTCCCTATGATGGCGAGGTTTTGAATGGTTTTGTCCACATCGTCGTTCACAATGCCTTCCTGCGACGTCACCACCCGGTTCTCTATCGCCATCAGGGCCGACAGCATCGCCGTGGATGTGCCGCTGGCAATTTTCAGTGCACAACTGGGTTTTGCTCCGTCGCAGATCATACCGGTTATGTTAGCGATCATATTTTTTACGGCGAATGTAACTTGCTCGTAATTTCCACCCATCAGGTATGTTATACCGCAACTGGAACCTGCCGATGCCACCACACACCCGCATAATGCCGATAGCCTGCCCAGGTGTTGTTTGATGTAAATAACCGATAGGTTGCTGAGAATCAGCGCTCTGATAAGGCTTTCCTCATTGCTGCCGACGTCTTCGGCGTACGTTAGCACGGGAAGCGTGGCGGCTACCCCCTGATTGCCGCTTCCCGAGTTACTCATTACCGGGATTAGGGCGCCGTCCATCCTTGCATCACACGCGCCTGCTGTTGCCGAGATCATATGGCTGTGAGGGTTTTCTCCGAAGATGGCTTTTCCCCTCTCACCCGTCAGGCTCTTTGCCACGTTGTGCCCGTAGTTTCGTTTTTGTGATTGCAATGAGGCTTCACGATTCATTTTTGCCGCTTCGAGGATGAAACTCAATTCATCAATAGGCGACTCGATGGCGTATTCATATACTTTCCGAAACGTGAGCGGTACATGGTCTTCCTTTTCTCCCCCGGCTTCTATCTCTTTTTTCAGCAGTTCCACACCGTTTTTGCCGATATATGAAAATTGTGTATGGCTGCCACGGATAACAGCTGTGGACGATTCATCTCCGGCGTAGCATCGAACTTCGATGTATAATTTGTCTTCAATCTCCGTTTCAACATCTATTTTTATGCGTTGGTCGTAAATGAAGAGCTTGCCACGTTCCACATCCGCAGGCTTGAGGTCCCGAAGAACTTCTAACCCGTATTCCGATTTCCCGATTAATGCGCCCAGGGCAACGGCGATAGGCAGCCCGATCATTCCTGTTCCGGGAATTCCAACGCCCATGGCGTTTTTGAGCACGTTGGGGCTCAAAATCACTTCGATACGTTCGGGTTCCTGTCCCAATATTTCTGTAGCTTTTGCCACGCAAAGCGAAACGGCAATAGGTTCTGTGCAACCGATAGCAGGAATTATTTCACGTTGCATCAGTCCTTTAATTTTTTTTCTTTCCCGGGGGTTTAACATGAGAGTTTGTGGTTCGATGATTTTAAGTACGCAACAAAGTTACATAAAAATCGACAGAAAACAGGCCGAATGAAGAAATAATCAAAACAGTTTCTTATCTTTGAGAAGATGCAAATATAGCTGTATATTTCCTCTATAAATCCTTTTTTTCGGTATGAATAAACCCTTTTAGAGTTAGTTTACATTACTTTAGCCTAATAAATATACTAACGGAAGAACAAGGTCTTTCGTCAAAGTATAATTAATTTCCTCTTCGAACTCTTATGTTTCTTGAGTGGCGTTCAATGCGGGTTGTCTGCCAGAGTCAGTTTGCAAAATCGGGGTATGGATCCACCA
>Ga0207420_1000417_pt1 | contig 43297 bp, 52 predicted proteins | sample ThiBio_inoc_biof_FD_183941 | JGI IMG/M metagenome (GOLD analysis project Ga0207420, IMG submission 183941) | Wastewater bioreactor microbial communities from Cape Town, South Africa - Thiocy_inoc_biof (SPAdes) | ecosystem: Engineered > Bioremediation > Thiocyanate > Unclassified | place: South...
AATGCGCGCTGCCTTGATGCTGCTCTTCTTGGTGTGCTTCCTGGTCGCCATCGTGGCCCTTTTGGGTATAGCCAAAAGCGCCCACGGTACAGCAGGGGGCCAAAAAGCGCAAGCCCAGCTTAAAAGAGCTAGGGCTTATGCGCCTAATTATTTGCGCCTAGTGCTTGACACGGGTGCAAATGGGGTGCAAAATGGGTGCATTGATTGAACAACACGAAAAAGAGGCTTCCACCATGACCATGACCCCCACGCAAAAGCCAGGCGTGCAGTTCTTCGGCGGCATTCCGCTGTCGGTGCCTAACACCACGTATGACGGTGACGGCTTCCACATCAGCCACAACGACCGCGACGTGAGCATCTACGGCGATACCACGACGGCGCTGGTCCTGAAGGGTGGCGAAGCGTTCTACATCCTGAACGGGGATCACCGCGAAGGCTATGCACCGCTGCTGCCCCTGGGCTTCGATGCCTGCATGGACTACTTCCGCCGCCACCTGGACCAGCTGAACAAGTTCAGCGATCCCCTGCCACAACCCTAACCCTTGGAGTGAATCCCATGAAGATGACGATCAAACGCAAGTGGCCGCTGTACATCGCGGCCGCTGTGGTGGCCGCCTACGGCCTGGCCTGGTTCACTGGCTACTCGGTGGCCGTGAATCCCTCGGTGTCGATGCCTCGCGGCCTGTACGTGCTGGCACCTGTCGAAGCGCCCCAGCGCGGCGATGTGGTGTCGGCCTGTATCTCGAATCTCGAAGCGGCCAAGGTGTACCGCGAACGCAACTACATCGGCCCCAGCGAGCGCTGCGCCGCCGGCTTGCCGCCGGTGATGAAGCCGGTCGCGGCCGTGCCTGGTGATGTTGTCGAACTGACGGCGATGGGCGTATGGGTCAACGGCCAGCTGATGCCGAAGTCTCGCGTCTTCGACACGGACAGCAACGGCCGGCCGATTGACCATCTGCCGCTTGGCTGGAAGAAGACGCTCGCACCTGGCGAGTTCTTCATTCTTGCCAACTACATCGAACGGTCGCTGGATAGCCGCTATTACGGCCCGGTCCAGCGCTCCGACATTCATGGCCGCGTGCGGCCGATCTACACCATTGAAGGTGCCAAGGGCTGAAAGCAATGACCAAGGAAGACCTGGATGCGGTGCTGACCCGCCTTCGCCTGGCCGTGGCTGGCCTCGATGGCTTCAGCAGCGCCATGTCTGAGACTGCGCGCCTTCGGCACGTCATGGAACAAGTGGAAGCGGCCCTGGCCGCTGGTATCAAGCGCCAGGCGGTCCTTGAAGTCCTGCAGCTGCAGGGCGGCTTCAAGATGACGATGGACAGCTTTAAATCCGCGCTTCGGCGCATTCGTCAGGAGAAAAACGAGGCATGAACTCAATCAAGACTTTTGTGTATTGGATCGTCGCGGCAGCCGGCGCTGCGTTGATCCTGACCGCGCCCTTCAACCTGAAGGGCCTGGGCATGGCGATCCTGGGCGCTGCCGTCCTGGTCGCCGGCCTGGTGCCCGCCCTGAAGGCTCGCCGCCAGGCCCGCCTTGAACGGGAGGGCAAGCGATGAAGCGCGTCGAGCTGACCCCTCGGCAGTTCAAGGTTGTGGTGGCCGTCTTGTTCTGCCTGGTGATGATCTTCCTCGGGTTCGTCGCCCTGCCTTTCTTGCTGCCCTTCCTTGGCGTCAAAAAGGCCGTGGCCGATCTGTCGTCGGTCGTCTTGTGCGGCATCTGCTATGCCGTCATCAAGCGCCGGCCGTCATTCGTGGAATACACGCTGCCTGACGCGGCCCGGTGGCTGCTGCGGCGCTTCGGTGTTGAGGTGGTCCATGCCGACCTTCAATGAAGTGCAGAAGGCGCTGGAACAGTGCATGAAGGCCGAGCCTCCGCAAGACTTCAGCCTGTCGCCGGACGCCTCGCAGCTCGCCACGGTCTTCGCTGAAATGCTCCACGGCCGCGAGTCCGAAAGGCCGATGGAAGCACTCAAGCCGAAGCAGTTGGCGGCCTTCAACCGCTGGGCCTAGCTGGCCCTTTTGATTGGCTCAAAAGTATAATTTGTGCTATACTTACAGAAGGAGAAACGAACATGAAAACGCTGAATTTCCTGCTTGGTGTCCTGGTCCTCGCCGCCTCGGCTCTGGCCGCGCCGGCCGTGCTGTCCAGCATCGTCGCCGGTGCTGCCGGCCTGCTCATGGTGGCCTTTGCGCTGCAGCCTGCGGCTGTCCTGGCCGCATCGGTCGCGGTGCCCGCCTCGCCGCCTCCTGCGCCGGTTGCGGTGGTCCGCACGGTGGCCCAGCTGGAACCCCTGAAGGTGGTCGAGCTGGACCGGGGCGTGGTCGTCTTCCGCATGGTGGACGGCAAGCTGGTTTCCCGCTTCTATCGCGCTTGAGGGGGCAACATGACCACTCACGAAACCTTGATGGATACGGCGCTGCCTGGCTGCGTCAAGCGCGTCATCCTCAATGAAACCGACCAGCGCGTGGGCCTCTACAACACGGAACGCCTGGGCTTCCTGCAGGGCCTGCTGGCCTCTGCGCTGAAGGATGCGCCCGGTCCCTGGGTGACGGTCTGCGAACGGCACTACCAGATGGCCGGCCATGCCTCGCAAGAGGTCGCCGAAGGCAAGCTGCTGCTGCCCTCGTCCTGGTGCAAGTTCTGCGCGGCACAGCTGCGGCCGAAGCAGTGATGCGCCGGGTCCTGCAGGCACTGCTGCGCCTGGTCGCGCTGCGGCTGCTCCGGGTGCGTGCCTCCTACTCGCCGGCCAGCGTCGAGCTGCTGCGCCAGGGGCGCGTCATCGTCTGCGCGAACCATGTCAGCCTGTTGGATGGCGTCATCGTGGCCTTGGCAAGCCCGGTGCCCTTGACCTTTGGAGTCGATACCGATTTTTCCCGGCGGTCGAAGATCGCCAGTCGCGGCATGGCCGCCTTGGCCTGGCTGGGCTTCGGTGCCGTGGTGCCGGTCGATGCCGGGTCGCCGTTCGGCTTGCGGTCCTTGCTGAAGGCGTTGGACCGTGGCGAAACGGTGATGGTGTTCCCCGAGGGGCGGATAAGCGAAACTGGCCGCCCTCAACCTGAACAGCCTGGCGTGACCTGGCTGGTGCGCCGTGCCGGCGCTCCGGTGCTTCGCGTCCGCATTCGCGGGGCCGAGCGAAGCCGGTTTTTCGCCAAAGCTGGAAGGGAGTTATGGCCGCGAATTGAGGTCGATTTCTGACCCATTCGGACGGCCGTTATTTATAGCCCGAAAGTATAGTTTGTGCTATACTTAACGGGTCAATATTGCGTCTGAGAAAAGGGCTAACGATGTCACTTGAAAAACTTCAGAAGCTGCCGACGCAGAACCAGCCCAATGCGGCCGGTGTCCTCATGCAGACCGTCTTCGTGCTGCTGGGCATCACCATCTTGGCGTGCTGGACTGCCACGCAGTACGCGGCCTGGAAGCTCGCCTTCCAGCCTGCTCTTGGTGAGCCGGTCATTGCTTTCCAGACCTGGAAGCTGTACCTGCCGTTTGACTTCTTCGTGTGGATGATTAAGTTCGGCCACGTGGAAGGCACGGACGCGGCTTTCACGGGCGGGGAATGGATTCTGGCCTCGCTGCACTTCCTCTTCGTGCCGGCGATCTGGCTGGCCGTCGCCAGGGCCAAGAAGTACGGCGGCAAGTCGGACCTGCACGGGTCCGCGAAGTGGGCCGAGGACGAAGACATTTACAACGCCACGCTGCTACGGCGGCCGCTGACGGCCCTGCAGCGCCTGGCGCACTCCATCATCGACGTGGACAAGCTGCCGAGCTGGATGGACTGGCTCAAGCAGCGCATGGGCGCGAAGCCCAAGGGCGCGGCTGGGTGCTATGTCGGGGCCTGGGTGGACCCCGACACGGGCGAATACCACTACCTGACGCATGACGGCCCGGAACACATCCTGGCCTTCGCGCCCACGCGAAGCGGCAAGGGTGTCGGCCTGGTCCTGCCCACGCTCCTGAGCTGGCCGCACTCTGCGGTGATTCACGACATTAAGGGCGAAGCCTGGGCGCTGACGGCCGGCTATCGCAAGGCCAAGGGCCACAAGGTCCTGAAGTTTGAGCCGGCGAACGAAGACGGGTCTTCGGTTCGCTTCAACCCGCTGGAAGAAATTCGCATCGGCACGATGCGCGAGGTCGCGGACGCCCAAAACATCGCGCAAATGATCGTGGACCCTGACGGCAAGGGCATGGAAGACCATTGGGCGAAGACCGGCCATGAACTGCTGTCGGCCGCGATCATTCACATCCTGTACGCGAGCCGCAACAAGACGCTGCGCGGCCTGGTCAGCTTCTTCTGCGATCCCTCGATGACCATTGAACAGGTCGCCGAGTCGATGCTGAACACTGAGCATGACCCGACCGGGAAGTACCAGTGGGAAGACCCGATTACCGGCAAGCTGACGAAGGTTCACCCCGTGGTGGCCGAGTCGGCGCGGTCGTTCTTGAACAAGAGCGAAAACGAACGGTCGGGCGTCCAGTCCACGGCCATGTCCTTCCTGTCGCTGTACCGCGATCCCATCGTGGCGATGAATACGGCGGTGTCCGAGTTCCGCGTGAATGACCTGATGAACAGCGACACGCCGGTGTCCCTGTACATCGTGGTCCCGCCCAACGACAAGGGCCGCCTGCGGCCTCTGATTCGCCTGGTGCTGAATCAGATTTTCCGGCAGACCACGGAGAAGATGGACTTCGCCGATGGTCGGTCGGTGGCCGGGTACAAGCATCGGCTGCTGATGATGCTGGACGAGTTCCCGGCGCTGGGCAAGTTGGAGCTGGTGGAAGAGTCGCTGGCCTTCGTGGCCGGCTACGGCATCAAGTGCTTCCTCATCACGCAAGACTTGACCCAGCTGTACAAGGCTTACACCAAGGACGAGTCCATTCTGTCGAACTGCCACATTCGTGTGGCCTACGCGCCCAACAAGGTCGAAACGGCCGAGCTGCTTTCCAAGTATTGCGGCGTGATGACCGTCAACAAGCAGCAGCGCAGCTACTCGGGCAGCCGCTTGAATCCTTTCCTCATGCACGTGATGGCGGCCGAGCAAGAAACGCAGCGGCCGCTGCTGACGCCCGACGAGTGCCTGCGCTTGCCGGCGGCGGTGAAGACGCCGGACGGCAAGAGCATCCTGGAGCCTGGCGACATGCTGGTACTGCCGGCCGGCTCGAATCCGATCTACGGCAAGCAAATCCTGTACTTCAAGGACCCGGTGTTTGATGGCCGGTCGAAGATCAGGGCACCCCGCGAGAGTGACCGGCTGCGCGTGCGCGACAAAGCGCCGGCCAGGCCGGTCCCATGCGATCCGGCGCTGGCTGCGGTGCAGGTCGAGCGGCCCAAGTCCGAGCTGGACGACATGATTCCGGCCGAGCCTGCAGGCGCTCCTGCGCTGCCAGCTGCAGGTCCTGCAGCTGCTCCTGTGGCCGCGCCCGCAGCTGCCGCTGCAGTGGTGGCCGCTGCTGCTGTTGCGACGGCGGCCGCTGCGGTGGCTGCTCCGGTCGCCGAGGAAAAGGGAGGCGTGTACACGGCTCCGATTCCTGCGCCGGCACCAGCTGCGCCGGCCGTCGAATACACGCCCGAAGAGCTGGCCGCCCTCGATGCCGAGGCGGACGAAACCGAAGTGGACGTGGAAGGCGGCGATGCGGCTGTGGAAGCCGCGATGCGCGCCGAGGCTGCGGACGCGGACCAAGAGGCCGCGCCGGCACCAGCGCCGGCGGCCGATCCTTCAACCAATGCAGGCGATGACCTGCTGAATTTCGACGTGTGAGGAACCCATGCGCCTTTTCATTGCTGAGAAACCAAGCCTGGGCAGAGCCATCGCCCAATACCTGCCCGTCAAGGGCACGCCCAAAGGGCCGGCGGGCAAGCCTCCGACTCACATCGTCGCCGGCGACGATGTTGTGACCTGGTGCTTTGGGCACCTGCTGGAAATGGCCCAGCCCGAGGACTATTCGGAAGCCTTCAAGAAGTGGGACTTCGAGCTGCTGCCGATGGTCCCGGATGAATGGCGGTTGATCCCCAAGGATGACGCCAAAGGGCAAATCAAGGCCATCAAGGACCTGCTGGCCGAGGCGGACGAAGTGGTGAACGCCGGGGACCCTGACCGCGAAGGCCAGCTGCTGGTCGATGAGCTGCTGGAACACCTGGGCAACAAGCGCCCGGTGAAGCGCATCTGGTTGGCCGCCCTGGACGAAACCAACGTGCGCAAAGCCCTGGCCGATCTGCGCGACAACGCTGGGTATCAGAACCTGAAAGCCAGCGCTGAAGCGCGCCAGCGCGGCGACTGGCTGGTGGGCATGAACCTGACGCGGGCCTACACGCTGGCCGGCCGTCAAAGCGGTTATGACGGCGTGCTGTCCATCGGCCGCGTGCAAACGCCCACGCTCGCCCTGGTGGTCAATCGTGACCTGGCGATTGAGAACTTCAAGCCGAAGGACTTCTTTGGCGTGACTGCCTCCATCAAGGCGGCCGGCGGTGCCTTCAGCGCCCGCTGGAAGCCTTCGGATGCGGTGCCGGTCGATGACGCGGGCCGCGTGCTTGACCGTGCCATTGCGGACGGTGTGGCCGCGAAGGTCGCCGGCCAGGCCGGCCAGGTGGCGAAGTTTGAAGCGAGCGAGAAGAAGCAGGCCGCGCCCCTGCCCTTCTCGCTGTCGTCGCTGCAGGCGGCCGCCAACAAGAAGCTGGGCCTGAGCGCGCAGGACGTGCTGGACGTGGCGCAAGAGCTGTACGAGGCCAAGCTGACCACGTACCCGCGCACCGACTGCAACTATTTGCCCGAAGCGCAGCTGGGCGATGCGGCCGCGATCCTCGCGGGCCTGCCCGACGATTACGCCGAGCTGGTCAAGCAGGCGGACCCGTCGCTGAAGTCGGCCGCCTGGAATGACAAGAAGATCACGGCGCACCACGCCATCATCCCGACCGGCCAGCGCGCCGAGCTGAAGGGCAAGCAGGCGCAGGTCTTCGATTTGATCGTGCGCGCCTACCTGGCGCAGTTCTTTCCGGCGCACACGTACCGGCAAACCAGCATCGTCCTGGACGTTGCTGGCGAAACCTTCACGGCCAGCGGCAAGGTGCCCTTGTCGCCTGGCTGGAAGGTGGTCTTCGGCGCTGCGGCCGATGAGGACGAGGACGCCAAGGACGAAGACAAGGACGACAAGCAGACGCTGCCGGCGTTGAAGAACGGCGAAGCGGTCGCGTGCGAGTCGGCCAAGGTCGAAGGCAAGAAGACCACGCCGCCGGCGCGCTTCACCGAAGGCACGCTGATTCAGGCGATGACGAACATTCACCAGCTGGTCGAAGACCCCGAGCTGAAAAAGCGGCTGAAGGAAACCGCCGGCATTGGCACCGAAGCCACGCGGGCGGGCATCCTCGAAACGCTGAAGAAGCGCGGCTTCATCGCCGAGAAGGGCAAGCAGATCATCAGCACGGACCCCGGCCGCAAGCTCATCATTGCCTTGCCGGATGCGGTGAAGAGTCCGGGCCTGACCGGCCTCTTTGAACAGGTGCTGGACGGCATCGCCGAGGGGCGCGTGACGCCGGCGCAGTTCCTGGCGAAGCAGCTGGAATACGTCAGCAAGTACGTCGAGCAAGCCAAGGGCGCAAGCCTGGGCCTTGCGGCCGCGCATCCGTGCCCGGTCTGCAAGGAAGGCCACTTGCGCCGGCGCACCAGCGACAAAGGCCCGTTTTGGGGCTGCTCGCGGTATCAAGAGGGCTGCAAGACCAGCTTCCCGGACAAGGCCGGGAAGCCCGACTTCGCGCCCAAGAAGCCGGCCGGCAAGAAGCCAGGCGGCGGCCTCGGCGGCGTCAGCCTGGCGATTCCGGGCGCGAAGAGGAAGGGCTGACGATGCGCCGCGACGTTCTAGCGGCCCTTGCGGCCGCGTTGTGCGGGGTGGCATGGGGTCATGCCTCCCTGCCGGCGTTCGCGGCTCTGGCGGCCGTTGTGCCCCTTCTGTGGGGCATGGCGGGCAACAGGTGGACGGCCGGCGCGGTTGCGCTGGCCTACTACCTGGCCGCCAGTCGCGGCCTGCCCTTCGGTGTTGGCATCTTCTTCGCCGAGTCGGCCCCGGCCTGGTTCGGCTGGGCGCTGTGGCTGGCCGCCGGCGCGGTGAATGCCGCGATCTGGACGGCCGCCTGGCACGCGGACACGCGCCGGCGCGCTGTCGGTGCCGTGGTGGCCCTGGCCGTGACGGCGATTCCTCCGGTCGGCGTCATCGGCTGGGTGAATCCGCTGACGGCTGCGGGTTGGCTTTTCCCTGGCCTGGGCTTCATCGGCCTGGCGTTCCTGGCCGGCCTAGCGGCCGCCCTGGCTGTGAAGCGCTGGCCGGTGGTGGGCATGCTCGCCGGCGCGGCCGTGGTGGCGAACGTCTGCGCGTTCGCCTGGCCGAAGCCGCACGCGCCCCAGCTGGCCGCCTGGTCGGCCCAAGACACGCAATTTCAGCGCCTGCAAAGCGGGTCGCCGGGTCAGCTGAATGTCCGCCTGCAGCTCGTTGTGGATCTGTCCGAGCGCCTGCAGGCCGGCCAGGTCCTCGTCCTGCCGGAAACGCTCCTGCCGGCGGACAAGCCGGCGGTGTCGTTCGCCTGGCTGATGCTGGGCGACGTGGGCGAACAGCTGCAGGCCAAGGGCGCGATGGTCCTGGTCGGGACGGAGTTGGCCAAGCCTGGCCAGGCGACGGAAAACGTCCTGCTTCCGCTGGGCGAGCCAGGCGCGAAGCCCCTGGTCCAGCGGGTGCCCGTGCCGATTGGCATGTGGCGGCCGTGGGACAAGGAAACCTTCAAGGCCGATCTGCTGGGCAGCGGTGTCGCGCAGCTGCGCGGCCTGAAGGTGGCGTACTCGATTTGCTATGAACAGCTGCTGGTCTTCCCGGTGCTGGTCAGCATGGCGCACCGGCCGGACGTGCTGGTGGGCGCGGCGAATGATTGGTGGGCGAGGGATACCAGCATTCCAGCAATCCAAGGCCAGGCGCTGGACGCCTGGGGCCGGTTGTTCGGGGTGCCAGTGTTGCGGGCCACGAATCTCTGATGGGTGTCGGCGCTTCGTGCGCCGACTGCGTTTTTCTTGGAGGAAACATGAGACAAAGCCTTGATGCGTACCGCGAGCCGTTCAAAGCCGTGGTGTTGCAGCACATTCGTAAATCCATGCCGGCGGCGGAGTGGGCGCGGTTACGCGCCCTGGCTTCTGACCGCCGGCGCTGCGTTGATCGCAGTTTCAAGATTGACCCGGATGCTTCGCCGGCGGCGCTGCTCGATGCGGCGCTGTGCGAGGACAGCATTTCGGTCGATGAAACCCTGGTCGCGGCCTTCAAGGCGCGAGCCGTTGAGGTCGGCCAGGTCGAAGGCCAGCCCGTGCGGTACGTCAGCGGCGAGGGCATCTACCTGTGGGGCTTGGACCCGGCCAGGGGCTTCACACTGAGCTTTTGGGCCACGTATCCGGCCTATCCCCCGAGCTGGTAAAAGACCAGCGAAGGGCCACGTTTTCATTTCAACCGAAGGAGAAGAGCAAATGCGGAAATTGGTACTTATCGGCCTAGTGGCAGCGCTGGCCGGCTGCGCGAATCTTCAGGAAGTCAACGACTCCCTGAAGAAAGCCAACGCGGCACTGTCGGGCGCAACCTCGCGCCCTGTCGGCCAGCTGGGCGACGGGTCGGGTTATCAGCCCGTCTTCAACATCGCCGTGCCTGGTGGCGTCTGCCATCAGCAGGCGTTCATCGACGGCTTCAAGGACTCGTACCTGCAGAACTGGAATCAGTTCGTCAGCACGAAGGTGACGCAGTACACGGCGGAAACGATGAAGGCCAACGCAAGCGCGGCCGCCAAGAAGAACCTGGCCCTGTATCAGTCCCGAGTCATCGGGACGAAGAAGTACATCGGGCACGCGATGGACTACAAGCTGGACGTGTCCAGCTTCAACGCGAACAACTGCCCGTATCAGAGCTACCAGAAGGGCATGAGCGCGGGCATGGATGCGGTGTCTTCCGACTGGAAGGCCCTGGTCGCGCAAGAGCTGTAAGGGGCCGGCCATGTACAAGCAAATCACGCCGGCGGACGGCTGGCATTTCGTGTCGAAGGAAGAACCCAGCGGGAAGCCCATCGTCTTCCCGCTCGCCGCCTGGGCGCTGGTCGAAGACGGCGCGGCCGTGATTGGCCTGGTCGGCGACGTGCTGGGCGGTGGCCCTGACCGCGAGAGTTCCAGCCACAAGCTGGTCGCTCGCCTGGTCAGCGTGCCGCCGATTGAAGGCGTGTACAAGCACGTCAGCAGCATGACGGCGGCCGAGCTGGCCGCCATCAAGCCCAAGGACGCGGCCGGCTGACCTGGCCGGCGCGGACACGAAAAAGGCCCCGAGGGGCCTTTTTTGTTGGTCTGACGCCAAGGGGGAAGGCTGGGAAGCCTTCACGCGGGGCCGCAGGCGGCCCGTGGCGCGGTTTTCAGGGGTTGGGTAAGGGGTAGATGCCACCAGCACCGGAAAACGGCCTGCAGGGCCGCTTTACTCGGTGGCGGTGACTTTGACGAAGCCAGGCGCTTCGAGTGGTGCATAGCGCGGGCTGACGGGCCGAGCTGCCGGCGCAGCTGCAGCTGCAGGCGCGTCCGCCTTGGCCTGGACCTGCCAGGCGTCCAGCGGGGCGTTGTAGGGCGTCACGGTGCCGTTGGCCTGCACGCGGAAGGTCCCCTGGTAGCCGCGCACCACTGCGCCGGCGGCCAGGTTGGGAATCTTCAGCGAAACCTGCAGGCCGGCATTGTTGACAACCTGCTGGACATAGCCGCCGGTGAAGCCGCGCTGGAAGTCGCCCGACCAATAGGCCGAGATTGCGGCCAGCAGGGCTTCCTGCTTGTCGCCGGTGCCCAGCTGCTTCAGGGCGGACTTGTAGAAGTTCGTCAGGACCTTTGCGCCGGCGGCGACGTTGGTGCAGGGGTCCAGCACCTGGCGCACGGTGTAGCCGAGCGCCGGCAGGTTCTTGACGTTCACCTGAGTCAAGCCGATGGCGACGATATGCCCCTTGGCAACCAAGTCGTTCACGGTTGCTTCGGCCTCGTCGGCCGTGGCCGGGTAGAAGCTGCGAACCATGTTCTTGCGTTGGCTCCAAGGCAGGTTTGCCGGTCCCGCATCGGCCAGGGCGTACACGTGGCCGGCGGATTCGGTTTTGATAATCGCCTGCATGGTGACTGGCCCCACATTTGGGGCGCATTGCTGCACTAGGGCGGGTATATCTGCCAGCATTTGAGATTCCTATTTCTTCGGTTTCGGTGGCAGTTTCGTCAGCTCGATCCACCACAAAAGGGCGGTGTAGAGCAAGGTAGTTAAACTAACCTCCAAGCGGGCGGCCTCGGCTTTAACTCGGTCTTGAATGTCGTCAGCGACGACGACATTGAAGGCGATCCATCCGGGCGTGCCGCGCTTGGCGGGTTGCTCCCATGAAAAAGCCCTATGTCGATAGGGCTTCTCCTGAAGAAACTGGTTAAACAACCTGTCGCACATATGGCGCAGATTGCCAAATTCAGGGTCTGCCGCGAGTGCCTTTAGACTTTCTCGCGTTGCGATTGGTATTCTTGTCAGCATCGGTGTCCTGTTCGCTGGCATCGGCTGGCCTCTTGTCGTTTGATGGGAAATCTTCCATCTTATACCGGGCCTTCCGAAGTTCGGAAAAAACTGCGGCCTGGATCACGACTGATACAGAAACCTCCGAGTAAACCGCCTTGATGGCGTCCACTTGCTCCTGACTCAAGATCGCGCAAACCTGCTTGTACTCGGCCTGCCGGCCCCGAAGGTGGGGCCGGTCGGCCAGCGGCTGCTTGGGCTTGCACAAGAAGCCCACGATGGCTTCCCGGATGAAGGCTGAACGCTGATGCGCCCGAGGGGGCGCAACCTCGTCCAGCTTCTCCTTCGCGGCTGCGCTGAGTCGGAAGACGTACCTCATTGATTCCCCGCCGGCGGCAGGATCATGTCCGCCGTCACCATGACGTTGAACTGATAGCCGGGGCGGACTTCCAGCGTCGGCTGGATGTTGAGGTTCTTCTGTGTGATGGTCATAGCAGTCTGTCCGATCTGTTGACCCAGGGCGGCCCCCACTGTCTGGCTCACGCTGGGCGCTTGGTTGGTCCCTGAACTGCTTCCGTTGTTCGGCTGGGACAGTTGCACCCCTGCGCTGATGAAACTCATCAGCACGGCCGAGCCGAAAATCTTCAAGTAGTGATTGTCCACTTGATCGAAGAAGCCGGCATAACCTGCCTTGTCGGCACCGGGCATGCCCTTCAGGTTGAAGCTGTCGCCGTTGGGGTAGATGATCCGGTTCCACGCCAAGAGGATGCGCTTCTGACCATAGGCCACGTGCGCGTCGTACAGGCCGACAAGCCGCGAGCCTTGCGGGATCAGCAGGTACTGCCCCGTCTTGGAGTCATAGACGTTTTCCCGAACCTGGGCGATGACCTGACCGGGAAGGTCGCTGTTGATGCCGCCGATCATCACGGCCGGAATCACAGCGCCCGCCTTGACCTCATACGGGGACCGGGGCTTGTTCTTCGAGCTGGGCGAATAGTCCGGGTCCACGTTGCCCTTGGCCGTCTTCAAGAAGGAATCCTTGCGCTCCTGCTTGTTGGGGTCGTCTTCGCGCTGCTGGGGCAGTGCAGCCTGCAGGGCCGCCGGCGTGAAGCCGTTGCCCGCGCCGAGGCCGGCCGTGCCGCCCGTGGCGTTGGTTTGGGCAACCTGGGACTTCTCGCCGAAGCCCTGGACGGCCAGGCTGGCCTTGGTGGCCTGGTCCAGCTCCTGGGCCTTGCGTTGGGCAGTCTGCAGGGCTTGCTGCTGGGCCTGCTGTTCCGCCGGCGACAGTTGCGGCTGCTGGCCGCCAGCTGCGCCAGGCGCGGCACCAGCTGCGCCAGGTCGGCCGCCGAGGGCAGGCGCTGCAGTCCGGGGCGCGGTGGCCGCTGCCAAGGGGCTGACAGCCTTGCCGGTCAGGTCGGGCACGCCTTCAGCAACCTGGCCGCCGGCCGGTGCGGATGCCGCGCCAGGCGCGGCACCAGCTGCAGCTGCAGGCTGGCCGAAGTTGACGCCGGCGGGCACCGGGTCAGGCTGCGGCGGCTCGATGGCCGCAACCTTATCCGGGACCTGGGCGTACCAAAGCGTATCGCGCTTGACTTCGCCAGGTCGGCCGCCGGTCTTGTTCTGGTTGGCGACGGCGGACTTTGCCGCGTCGGCCGCGCCGCCGCCCGCCTGGTTGAAGGTGGTCGTCGCCACGATGGCAGCGCCGCCGATCAGCGCGGCACCGACAAGCAGGCCCTTCTTGTTGATGCGCTTGATGCCGCTGGGCTTGTTCTTCAGGGACATGCCGCCGTTCACGGCGTTGTCCGGGTTGAGGCCGGCCGGATGCTCGTCGTCCAGCAGCGTCGGGTCGATGTGTTGGTTCTCGCTCATGGGTCGGGTTCCTCTTAGTCGTCGTAACGGCTGGTCCAGTTGGTGGCAACCTTGCCGCCCTTGGACTTGGTGATTTCGACTTTCTGCTGGTCGCTGCCAACACCGACGATCAGGCCGGCGCGGTCAAACAGCTTGTCCACGATGTAGTACGTCACCTTCGCGCCGCCCTGCTCTGCTTCCTTCACGCGGTAGTTGACAAGCTCGCTGTCGCCGTTCTTGTCCAGCAGGACCAGCGCGGGCGCTTCGTTGGATCGGATGCTGGCCGGCATCTGAATCCACACGCGAGTGCCGTCATCGAACACGCGCACGGGATACCAAGCCAGGTTCTTGTCGCCCTTGATCTTGTAGCCGTCCAGGTTCAGCTGCTCGATGCTGGCAATCGGCATGTCGGACACCTTGCGCTTGGAGTCCTCTTCAGCCTTGCGCTGTGCCAGCAAGGCTTCGCCGTTCCAGTCCTGCACCATGTCCGCCGGGTAGTAGAAGCCCACGCGGGACACATAGCTGGTTTCGCTGCTCTTGAGGGTCAGCGTGTAGGTGCGGCGGTTGGTGGTCACGATCAGGTTGGTAGTCAGGCCGGGTTCGGTCGGCTTGACGATCACGTGAGGCACGGCCATTGCGCCGTCGCCGGTCTTGGCGGGTGCCGGGACCCAGCGCACGGTATCCCCAAGGATCACGTTATTGATGACCTCGCCGGCCTGCAGCTGAATGTCGCAGGCGCGCAGCGGGGCGCACGTGATTTCAGGCTGGCCCTGGCCGAAGGGGTACTGCAGCAGGCCATCGGTGCCCATGAGCGGGCGGGCCTTCTTGCCCGACTGCCAGGCGCGAGCCTCTTCCCGTGCGTCGGTGCCCATTGCGGCCGCTTCGGCGGCCTTGCGTGCGGCCTCTTCCTGGCGGGTCTGCATGTCGGAGACATACAGGGCGCGCAGCTTGCGGACTTCTTCAGCGGCCGCGTCGTCGGTCTTCTGGACCGGGCGCGGACGGTACACCGGCTTCTTAGGTGCGGCCGGTGCCGGCGCGGCGTCGGCGCAGTTGACGGGCGCGGCGGGCTTGCAGCTGTTGGCGGCCGAGCTGGCCGGCGCGGCGGCTGCAGGCGCTGCTGCGGGCGCGGTGCCGCCGGCATAGGCCAGGTTGGGCGGGGTCGGCGGTGTGGCGGGCTTGGCCGCCGGCGCGGTTTGGGCGTGAGCTGCCGAGGCCAGGGCCAGGGCCACGGCGGCGGAAACGAGGGTCAGGGTCTTGGTGCGTTCCATGATGTTTGTACCTTTCGAGTCGGATTCGGGAATGGGTTAGAGCTGCTGGGTCCAGTTGATTTGGTCGATCACCACGCCGGTCGGGTTGGCGACGATCTGCTGCGGCGTCGTCGGCGTGAAGATGCTGATGTTCAGGACGGCCTGCCAGCGCGTGATGCTGTCGGTCTGCCCGTTCAAGCCGCGCTTGGTTTCGGTCCACTGGATTTGCCAGGTGTCCTTGCTCAAGGGCAGCGCCGTCTGAATGTCCACCGCGACCATGCTGGTGCGGGCCACATTGAAGGGGTCGGACTTCTTGTAGAAGTCATTCAGGAAGGCAGCGGACGAAGTGCTGGCGACGGCATAGACCGAATCCAGCCAGCGCTTTTGCACCACGGGGTCCGGCGTCACGCTGCGGGCGTTGGTGATGAAGTTGGCGAGCTGGAAGCGGATGATTCGCTGGTCGGGCGTGTAGGCCGCATCAGCGGGACGGATGGCGACGGCCGCGCCGAGCTTGTCCACCTCGACAACGAAGGGCTGGACCTTGGCCTGGCTGGCGACACGCACCAGCGCCAGGCCGAGGACTGCGGACAAGGCCAGCGAGCCGAGGGCCACGTACTGCCAGGTCCGGGTCCGGGCGATGTAGCTGCCATAACGCTCGTTCCACTCGCGGCGGGCGTACACATAGGGCGATTCCAGCGATTGGCCGCCAGTCGGCAGGCCGGTCACTGGCTCCGTGCGCGGGGCGCGGCGGTCCACGTGGTCGTCAGCGCGCCGGCCGTGGCCCTGCTTGCCTTTGAAAAAGTCGGTGATGAGGTTTCCCATGTTGGTGTCCTTTCAGGTCAGTCGTGTTTGAGGTTGATCTGAACGCCAGCGCCGCCCGCTGCGTCGTTCGGTGCATTGCCCAGGGCTTCCGCGTGGTCGGCCAGCGTCTGGAAGACGCCAGGCTTGTCCTTGTCCTGCGGCGGCTGCTGCGGTTGCTGTGCAGGCGCTGCAGGGCTTGCGGGAGCTGCAGGAGCTGCGGGCGCGTCGGTGGACGGCGCGGCCGGTGCGGCTGCGGATTCGGTGGTGGCCGCCGGTGTCTCGGTGGCCGGTGCAGGTTCTGCAGCCGGCGCTGCGGGCATGCCGGTCTGACCTGCATCGCGGGCCGCCTTGGCGGCCGCAATGTCTCCGCTTGTGTCGATGACGCTGCTCTTCGGCGCTGCGGGCTGCGCCGGTGTGGCCGGTGCGCCTGCAGGAGCGGCTGGGGTGGCCCTGGTGGCCTCCCCGGCGTCAGTGGCGGCCGCGGCTGCTCCAGCGGCGGCCCCTGCCCCTGCAGCTGCGCCGGACTCGGTGCTGCTGGACGAAGCAGGCGCTGCAGCCGTTGTGCTGCTGCCCTGCCCTGCTGCGGGTGCTGCTGCAGGCGCTGCAGCTGCGCCAGGCGCTGCCGGTGCCGGCGGTTGGCCGCCGGCGACGGAAGGCGCGGACACGCTGGCCGCTGCGTTGGATTCGCGGATGGATGCGGTCTTGTTGTCGATGCGGTTGGCGAGCGAGCCGCCGGCCGAGTCGGCACCAAGGCCCTTGATCTTGTCGCCCGTGGCTTCGGCCACTCCACCAGCGAGCGCACCGACTGCGCCGGCTGCGATGCCGGCCATGCTGGTCGCGCCCTTCTCTTTGGCCTGGTTGATCGCCGAATTGCCGGCCTTGACTGCGCCGGCCACGCCGTTGACGGTGCCGCTTGCTGCGGCTGCAGCTGCACCAGCTGCGCCGGCCACGCCTGCGGCCATCGTGCCAGCGGTTGCCATAGCGCTCCCCAGCGTCATGCTGACTGCGCCGGTGAGCATGGAAGACGCCAAGGATGGAATCTGCCAGGCCAGGAACATATAGACGATGGCACCGACGAGGATGGTCAGGTAGTCGGCCACAACCATGTCGGTCGTAATCGTGGCGGCCCAAGCGTTGGAAATGTTCTGACCCGCGCCGATGATGAGGTACGTCACAAACAGCTTGACGCCCACGCTGACGGCATAGGACAGGAATTTCTCGGCGAAGGTGGTGGTCCAGCGCGAGCCTGCGAAGCCGAGGAACAGCACGCCGGCGTTGACCACGATGTACGACTCAATCAGCGTGACCAGCATCTGGCCGGCGATGACGCCGAAGGCCAGGAGGATGCCCAGCGCTGCCAGGCCGGCCAGCAGGTACTTGCCGAGGCCCGAGACTCCATCCAGCAGGCCGATGTTGTTGGCCGTGCTGGTGATCTTCGTAGCGATTTCAAGGCCACGGTCCAGCACTGTCGATGGTGTCAGCGTGCCGGTGCCGCCTGCGGTCGCGCCGGCCTGCGTGAAGCCGTCGATGATGGCCGGAATCCACGTGTCAAAGTTGATGAGGATGGCCCAGAAGAACAGCAAGGCCATGATCTTGCGAAGCAGCGCAACGATGAAGTTGCGCGGGTCGTCGCGTTCGATGGTCCACCAGATACCGAACCAAAGAATTTCGATCAGCGCGAGCTTCAGGAAGAGCCGCTTGGCGATGGTGAAAAGGCTTCCCTCCCACGCGCTGCTCGCGTTGTAGTAGGTCTGCCCAACATCGTCGAGGATGTTGGACGCATGGGCCGGCAGCGCGAAGACTCCAAGAAAGAGGATCGCCAAGGCCAGCCAATGCGTCGGTTTTAGAAGAGGCCGGTGACGCATTGAATCAGCTCCTTACGGTGATAGATGACGAGGAAGACGAGGACCGAAGCGGCCAAGCCCATGACGCCCTGCCCTGCCTGGTAGCGGGCCACAGCGAAGCGCTGCGGTGCTGCCAGGTCACGGCGGAACAAGAGCGAGCGCAGGCAGTCCCGCATGAACCCCAGCCCGATCAGGGCCAGCGTCAGCGGGACGATGTAGAGCCATATCAAGAGCTGGATTCCCAGCCCGAGAAGTGGCCCGCCTACTCCGAGGATTTGCATCATGGTTTGCGCCTCCAATATGGGTTTTTGACCTGCTCCGAGTATAGCACGAATTATACAGAAAAGGCACAAAAAACCCCTTGGGGTGAGCCAAGGGGTGCCCGTGCCAGGTCGGTCAATTCTTGCCGCCCTTGGACTGGAAGCCAGGCGAACCAGCGCTGTACTGCGTGAAGTGCGCGTCCATCGTGGAACGGTCGTTAGCCTGCTGCTGCTCTTGCTTGGCGAGGAACGCATTCTGTGCCTGCATTTGCGACATGAAGAGCTGTCGCAGCTTCTGCAGCTGCTGGACCTGCTGCGAAGCCACCATGACGCCGGCCTGGGCCGCCTGCAGCGCGCCAGGCGAGCCTGCAGCGATGGACTGGATGCTGTCCATTGCCGCCTGCTCCGATGCGAACTGATTGGACTGCAGGCCGGCCGTGTTGAGGGCGGACTTCAGGCTGTCCAGACTCGTCTGCGTCCAGTTCTTGGACTGCTGGACGTAGTTGGTTTTCAACGCCGTGGTGTAGCCCTTGAACTGGTTGGCAAACTGCTGGTCGATGTTGCCCAGCGCGTAGCCCAGCGCCTGGCCTTGGGCCACCAGCTGGGTCAGCTGGGTCAGCTCGCCCTGCACCTGGCCCCAAATCATTTGGGGCGCGTTGATGAGGTTCTTCAGCTGCTGCTGGGCCATCTGCACCTGCATGATGGTCTGCTGGACCTGCTGGTACATCTGCGCGGACTGCTGCAGCAGTTCGGCGTTGTTCAGAATCTGCGTCACTTCGGTGGCGCCGCCGTTGCCGGCCACGCTGCCCGCGTGCGCGGTGGTCATGACCATGCTGCCCGCGAGTGCGGTCAGGACGGCCGTGCGAAGAGCTTTCTTCATTGCGTCATCTCCTTCTTCAATCGAAGCCAATAAGAGCCCCAATCCTGCGGCACGCCGCGCTCTTGGAGCCAGTGGTACACCCATTCATCGCCGTGCTGGGCCTTCAAGGCGCGGACGTGCTGCGCCTGTTCTTTGCCGGACACGCCGGTGAATGCAAGGGCAACCTGCCCCAGCCCGAGGTCGAACATGCGCCGACCGTCCGAGTTCATCACGTAGTATTCCCGCTTCTGCTTGGCGAAAGCCAGGTTCTCAATCTGGCGCTCGTTGAGGCCAACAGCGCGGTACAGCGGCGCGACTTGCTGAGTCGTGGCCTCCGGGTTGGGCAGCAGGAACTTCGTGGCAACCGTCTGCAGGATCGAAGTGCCGATGGCCGAGGTCAGAACGGTGTTGATGTTCTGAGTCGCAAAGCCCACGGCCGCGTTTTCCTTCCGCATCAATTCAAGCCACTTGTTGAGGCGCTGAATTGCGAGCGGATGGCCGAAGGACCGGAAAGCCTCGTCAATCGGGATCAGCGTCGGGATGCTCTTCGCCACGCGCTTTTCGACCTGGCGGAAGATGTGCATCATCACCGGGATGATGGCCTTGTCGCCGAGGTTGAACAGGTGGGCCATTTCAAAGATGAAGAAGCGGGACTTGCCGACCGTTTCAGTCAGCGCGTCATGCTCTGCATCCAGCATGTCGCCGATGGCACCAGCGCCCACGGTGTAGAGCTTCAGGGCTTCCTTGATGGCATTGTCCTGGACCGTGCCCATGAAGTGGGTAATGGTCCGCTCATGCGAGTGCTTGGTGTCCTTCGCCAGCAGCTCCATAGCGCGGGCGATTTCGTTCTGTTGAGCCACGCTCAACGAGTCCCCTTCCTTCAGCCGCAGCGTCACCAGCAACTCGATGAACTCGGCCGCCCATGTGCGATCGGCAGGCGTGTCGAGCTGCGCGAGCGGGCAGAAGCCGATCTTCGAGCCTGCTTCGTCGCTTGCAATGTCGTAGTGGACGCCGCCGGCGGCCTCGCACAGCGTCTGCATGGAATAGCCGAAGTCGAAGCCGAAGACCTGGGCATTCGGGTAGCGGAAGTGCTGGGCGATCAGCAGATTCAGCAGCGTGGACTTACCAGCGCCAGGCGGGCCGAAGATGGCGAAGTGTCCGAGGTCGGACACGTGCAGCGAGAGGCGGAAGGGTGTCGCGCCACTGGTTGCACCGTACAGCAGCGGCGGGCTTTTCGGTGGGTAGAACGGGCACGGGTTGAACTCGGGGCCTGACCACACGGCCGTCAACGGCAGCAGGTCCGCCAGGTTGAGCGAGTGCAGCATGGGCCGGCGCACGTTCTGGAAGCCATGCGCGGGCAAGCTGCCCAGGAAGGCTTCGACGGCGTTCATTTCTTCCACGAAGGAAGGGAAGCTGGCATTGTCCAGAATCTTCGCAATCTCGCGGGCCGCATCGTCTGCTTCACGCGCCTGGTCGGCCATGACCACGATGGTCGCCGAGTAGTAGCCGTACCGCACAGCGCCTTCGCTGTTCTCGTTCACGGCCTGGTCGGCGTCCTGGGCCATGCGGACGGCATCGCCGTTGGTCCACGTCTGTTCGCCGCCGCCTGCTGCGCCCTTGATGAGTCCCATCAAGCCGTGCCGCTTCTGGAACCAGTTGCGGCGATAGACGTTCAGGCGCTTCTCGGCATCGCGTGGGTCCAGCGGAATGAAGCGCGTGGACCAGCGGTATTCAAAGGGCAGGCGGTTCAGGCGGTCAAGGATTCCCGGCGTGGTGTCGCCAGGGAAGCCGTGGATCGTCACCACGCGGATGTGCTTCTTGCCGATTCGCGGGGCCAGGCCGGTGAAGAAGTCCTTGCTGCCCAGCACGGCATCAAGGTACATCGGGATCGCCGGCATCTTGACCGTGTGAGTCTCGCCGGTCAGGCAGTTGTGAAGGTAGGTCAGCAGTTCGTCAGAGGTCATCTGACGCAGCTGCAGGCTGGCCGAGAAAGCGCCAACCACGTCGCGCACCGTGGCCTTGAAACGGTCCAGCAAGCGCGTGTAATTCATCGTCTTGCTGTCCTTGGCCGCGTCGGTGTCGTCGTCCACGAACATCGCGGCAACCTTGCTCTGCAGCTCGGGCGGAACCTGGTAGGTCAGCGCGAGCGCATAGATGTTGTCGAAGTGCGCGCCTTCGGTTTCATGCTGGGCCTGGCGCTCCGCTTCGATGATGCGGGTCGTCGGGTCCGGGAAGAAGCTGCGGGACGGGTCCGGGTAGGTCGTGGCCTGGACTCGGATGCTGTCCACGTTGATGAGCCAGCCGGTGCCCAGCTTCACAAGGGCACCGTTGGCATGGGCAGAAAGGGCCGTCAGCTCTTCATAGGTCGAAGAGCCGAGGTCGTTTCCTCGGAAGTAGAAGGCAGTCGTGAAACTGCCGTCCTTGTTGAGCATCACGCCCTTGTCGATGATTGCGCCCCAATTCAAGAGGTCGGGCAATCCCTTCAGGTGCGTGCGGAACTCTTTCATTGCGAGCATTGAAGAGCACTCCTTAAACGGTGTGGTATTTGACGAGTTGCGGGGGTGCCGTGTGGCTTGCCCGCGCCGGGTAATAGTCCTGGTACTGGATGTGGCGCTTGTACACGTCGAAGAACTGGCTATCGCGTTTTGCCAGCTCCACAAGGATCGTGTGGACCACTACGGCGAAGACGATCCCCAGCAAGGCAGCTTGCCAGCTGCCAATGCCGAAGATCAGGCCCGCCGCGATGACGCCATTCATCAATGCCAGGGTGCGTTCCGCCCCTCCAAGCAGGATGGGGCGGATCAGCGACTGGTGCAGGACTACCTTGCGTTGTTCGCTCATGATCCGCCCTGCCCTGCTTCAGAAGGCCGCGCCGAACAGGGTGGACACGAAGCTGATGGCCCCGATGACCAGCGAGCCGCCGAAGGCGATGCCCATCACCTTCTTGAAGCCCGAGCCGTGTTCGCCGAAGGCCATGCCGAGGCCGCAGACGATGATCGAGATCAGGATGAAGACGCGGGCGACGGGACCCTGAATCGAAGTCAGGATGGTGTCCAGCGGGCCTTCCCACGGCATGCCGGAGCCGCCGGCGGAAGGGGTGGAAGCGAAAGCCGGCGACGTGGCGGCCAGCACGAAGGCGGCCGTCGCCAGGTGGCGGGCCTTGTCACGTGCAACGGCCAGCGAAGCCAGGCGAGCGAGGATGTTCTTGCGGTTCATGGTTCAGTGACTCCTGAGAAAAAAGTGAAGTGGTGCAGGGTGAAAATACTGCCTTGGCAGTATAGCACGATTCATACATTCGGCGATCAATGAAACTCTAGGTCGTAGCCATCGGACGATCCCCCTTTCACGGTACAGATTTGTTGGATTTTTCGGCCGCCATCGGCCTTCTGGATGCTAATCACGCAGTTGACGGCCGAGGCGATGACAGCCGGAAGCGCGGTGCTTCCTGACTCGGCAATCAGCTGCTCAAGTCGCACCAGTCCTTCTTCGGCGCTGTTGGCGTGAAGCGTTCCAACGCCGCCGCCGTGGCCCGTGTTCCACGACTTCAGAAGGTCAAGCGCCGCCTTGTCGCGGACTTCACCGACCACGATGCGGTCGGGCGTTTGGCGCAAGGTGAGCTTCAGCAAGCGCGTCATGTCGATGGTGTCCGATACCTTGTAAGAAACAAGGTGGACAGCTGCACACTGCAATTCGCGCGTGTCTTCGATGATAACGATGCGAGTGGTCGGGTCAGTCTCAACGATGCGCTGCAGCAGCGCATTGCAGAGCGTGGTCTTGCCGGACCCGGTGCCGCCCACAACAAGGATGTTGTGCTTCTGCTTGATGTGGTTGTCGATGGCCTCCCATTGCGCGGGGGTCATCGTGCCCTGGTCCAGATAGTCCTGGTAGGTGAAGATTTTCAGGGCCTTCTTGCGGATGGCGAACTGCGCACGCTCCACGATGGGCGGGATGCTGCCGGCGAAGCGCGAGCCGTCCAGCGGCAATTCGCCTTCAACGATGGGAGTGGATGCCGTGGCCTCAAGGCCCAGCATGCCGGCGACGGTCCCGAGGACGTTCATCGCCTTGGTCTTGCTCATCGTCGCAATGTGGACCTTGCCCTGGCCGAAACGATCCGCCCATACGCGGCCGTCCGGGTTCAGCTGCACCTCGAATACGTTGGGGTCGTCCAGCGCCTCGATGATGGCCGGCCCCAGCTCGCGGCGCAGCTTCTCGTTAAGCCGGCGCTGCTGCTCGGTTTCCTGGTGTTCGTCGCCGTCCTTGTGGCTGGCGTGGTTGTCGTGCTTGACCATTATTTGCCCCCTCCTTCTTTGGGCTTCGGTTTGTACGGCTGGTTATGCCAGGCATTACCAGCGGCCACACAGCGCGGCTTTTCGTCCTCGGTGACATTCTGCAGGCCCTTCGCCTGGCATTCGTGCCACTTGGTTTGCGCCTCCTTCAGATTCGCGCTGTAGTAGGCCAGTAGTTCCTTCGTTGTCGGCGCTTCCGGGTTGTCCTTGGCCTGCTTTTGCGGGTCCCTGGAGATAACCGGAGGCGGCGCAGGCTTGGCGGTGGGTTGCGGGGATTGATCGCATCCGGCCAGGCCCGCCAGGATCGCGGCCAGGCTGAAGAGCATCAGGTGATTACGGGTCTTCATTTTGGCGTCCTCCTTCAGACATATTTCGGAAGGCCCGAGGCATCGGATTCGGTGCCTTGAGATTCCGGGGAAGCAGCTGCGGGGGAAGAACCCTCGCCCTCACCAGCTGCCGGTAAATCGTTGTCGCCCTCGCCACGCTTTGCCAGCAAATAGGCTTCGTGGGCAACCAATTCCAAAACCTTGCGCGGCTTCCGATTGTTGGCTTTGTCCTCGGCGGTCTGAAATTCGCGGGTGCGAATCTCGGCTTCCACATGGACAAAATCGCCGGTTGCGAAGGCTTCCTTCACATACTCGGCGAGATTTTCATAAGCCACGATCTTGTGCCATTCCACGTGCTTACCGCTCCGGGTGGCAATACTGAAATTGCAAACCGGGTCGCCGGAAGGCATGAAACGCAGCTCAGGGTCTTTGCCAAGGCGGCCTTTCAGCCTGACCTCGTTCTGATAGCGGAGTGGTGGCCTAGCTGCCATTTTTGGGGTCCTCCATTGAGTCTAGGGATTCACTGAGCGCCGCCTTGCGTCGGCGGGTGCTGAAGGCTTTGTGCAGCTCGGCGATGAAGGCCGAGTGCCGGCGGTTGCCTACGGCGGCCGCCGCCTCTTTGTCGATGACTTCGGGCGTCGTGATGAAGATGAAGCGGGCCAGCTGGTCGAAGAGGGCGATCAGCAGCTGAACGTCGTCGCCGACCTTGGCGACTTCCTTCATGCCTCGGGTCATGGAAGCCGCCAGGCGCGCTTCCATCGCGTCCAGCTCGGTCGCCAGCTCCTGCTTCAACAGGTACACCTCGCACGCCATCCGCACCAGGCCGGCCAGCGTCAGGCCACGCTCGGCGGCCACGCGCTCTAGCTCCTGCAGCTGGTCTTCATCGAATCGGATGCTCTTGTTCGCCTTCATGGGGTGCCCGTGGGTGTCTGGTCGTTGCGTTGCATATGCACTGCAAAATGGTCAAATTTGCGCCCATTGTAACGCAGTCTAAGCCCGCGTGCAACAAGGGAAAAACAGCAAAAAACCACCCACGGCGCACGCTCCGCTTTATGTTCCCCTAAGCATTGGTTTTCGGGTGTTTGGTCAAGTTTGGGCGCTGAAGTTAGGCCGCTGTGATGGTTCCGGGGTGCCCCTGTCGCTGCGCGCCAGGTGATTCCGGGGGGTCTGTGCGCCTTCAGCGCCCGCCGTGCGTCATTGCTGCGCAATGGGCACGGCTGAAAAACTGCACCGCCACTGCTTGACACTGCACCACCACTGCACTATCATTGCATCAACACGTCACGAAACCACGCCAAGACGGCTATTTCATGGCATACTGACTGCATCAACACTCAACCAGCGAAAGGAGACTGACCAATGGACAAAAACAGCGTGGCGGAAGCGCTGCGCGCACTGGCAGGCGGTGAAGGCCGGTCGGAAACAGCCCGCTTGCGGGACGTTTTCGGCGAGGTCGAAGCTGCCCTGGCCGCCGGTGTCAGCCGCAGCGCGATCCTGCAGACGCTGCATGAACAAGGCTTCACCATGACGGCCAAGAGCTTCGAGAGTGCCCTGTACCGGCTCCGCAAACAGCGGGCCGCTGGGCAACTCGGTAAGCCGAATGCAGCGCGTGTACACGCCTCCATTCCTGCAAGAACCCCGGCGGCTGCGCCGCAGGTTTTGACTCCAAAGGAAGGGGACGACACGCCCCCAGCCGAGGAAGAAGACCTGTCGCTGCTGTCACCCAAAGAAAGGCGTGAGCGCCGCGCCGATCAGTTCATCAAAACCGAAGCGCAATCCACTAACCCCCTGCTGAAAAGCATCTTGAAAAAGGACCAAAGCAAATGAAAATCGCAGTCATCAACTTTTCCGGCAATGTCGGCAAGACCACTGTTTCCCGCCACCTGTTGGCCCCTCGCCTGAATAACTGCCAAGTTATCGCGGTCGAGTCCATTAACTCGGACGGCAATGCTGAAGCGGAAGCCATTCGCGGCAAGCAATTCGGCGAGCTGATGGAAGCCCTCGGCGTGATGGATGATGCCGTGGTGGATATTGGCGCGTCGAACGTCGAAGACTTCGTGAACCTGATGAAGCAATATCGCGGTTCGCATGAAGACTTTGATTATTTCGTGGTGCCCACTGTTTCCAAGGCGAAACAGCAGCGCGACACGATTTCCACCATCGACGCCCTGGCCGAGCTGGGTATTCCCGCCAAGAAAATCCGCCTGGTCTTCAACATGGTGGAACTGGACGAAGTGCCGCAGCGTGTTTTCTCGGGCCTTTTCGAGTACCACGCCAGCGAAAAGAATTTCGGCCTGAAGCCGGAAGCCGTCATTCACGTGAATGACATTTACGGCAAGCTGAAGGGCACGGAACAGAGCATTTCGGACATTCTCAATGACCCGGCTGACCTGAAGGAACAGCTGAAGGCCGCCACGGATGCCGAAGAGAAGCTGCGCATTAGCCGCCTCATCGGCGTGAAGCGCCTGGCCGCCGGCGTCACCGAAGAGCTGGACGCCGTTTTCAAGGCTCTGCTGAAGTAAGGGGAACGTCATGGCTGAAAGCACTGCACTGGAAGCCCTGACGGCCGAGCTGCTGGGCGACGTGGGCCGCCTTCACGACGAAGTGAAGGGCCTCGCGTCGGCCCTGCCGGGTGCCTGCGAAGCGATCCGCCAGGCCGGTCAGGAAGGCTCTGGCGAGCTGAAGGCCGCCGTCAAGGGGGCCGTGGATGAGCTGGCGAAGGGTGCCGCCGAGGCCGAGGCTGCGAAGCTGCAGGCCGCCTTCACGAAGGTGGCCGAAGAGGTCCTGCAGGACATTCGCAAGCAGGCCCACGCGGCCGCGCCGTCTGCCTGGAAGATCAAGGTGGCGGTGTCCCTGGCCTTCGTGGTCGCGTTGAGTGGTGCCGCCGGCGCTGTCGTCGGTGCCTGGTACACGAAGCAAGCGCAGGCCCGCGAGATTGCCGCCGGCAAGGACTTCCTGCAGGTGCTGCCGCAGCTGGACCAAGCCACGCGGGACAAGCTCGCCAGGATGATCGACAGAAACCGACAGTGATGGACGAAGAGGACAACGAAAAGGGCGCTCTAAGCGCCCTTTTTCTTGTCCGTCATGGTCTGCCCTGGTCAGCTGGCCGTGGTGCCCTTCTTGGCCTTCGTGGTGGCCTTCCTGACGGTCTGCGAGCCTTCGGCCGCCGGCGCTGGTGCGTCGGCCTTGGTCGCCTGCTTCAGCGCATCCTGGGCCTTCTGCAGCTCGTTCTTGAGGCCGTCCACCTGGCCGGCCAGGTCGCTACGCTGTGACGCCAAAACGGCGGCCTTCTCGCCGGCTTCTTGCGCTGCTGCCTGGGCCTTGGTCAGCTGGCCCTGCAGGTCCTCGATGCGGGTCTGTTGGCTCTGCACGGTCACGCGGGCATCGGCCAGGCTGGTGCCCAGCTGCTCGGCGCGATCCTGGACCTTCTGCAGCTGCTCGGCCAGGCGATCCACTTCCTTCTTGGCGTCAACCACTCGGCCTTCCAAGTCGGTCTTTTGAGCGGTCAGGACGGCCGCCTGCTGCTCGGCGCTGACACGCGCCTGGCGCTCCTTCACCAGCTCTTCGCGCATCGCGGCCAGGTCGGCTTCCAGCTTGGGAAGTGCTTCGAGTCGAAGCGCTGCCTTCGCCAGCTCCGTGCGCGCCGCCTCGGCCGCCAGGCGCTCCTGCGTGGCCTCTTCCTTGGCCGTCGCCAGGTCGGTCGCCAGCTGCTCGGCCTTGCCTTCGGCTGCTGCCTTCTCGGCGGCCAGCTGGGCCAGCTCGGCCGCTTGTCCCTCGATGGCTTCGGCCTGGCGCTCGTTCTCTGCAGCCAGGTCGCCGGCGGTCTGCTGCTGGTCGGCCAGCTCGGCTTCCAGCGGTGCCCGTGCGGCTTCCAGCTCGGTCGCCATGAAGTCCAAGACGGCACGCTGCAGGGCAGGGGGAAGGACCAGCTCGGCGGCCGCCTGGCGGTCCTGGCCGGTCTTCCACTGCTGCAGGTACTTGTTGACGGTGCCCATGCTGCCGGTGCCCAGCCGCTCGCGCACGGCGCGCAAGGTGGGCTTGCCGCCTTCGGCCTTGATCGCGTCGGCCACGGCGTGGACCTGCTCGGGGGTAATGGTTGCTTCGCGTCCCATGTTGGCTTCTCCTTCGGTTGATATGATATGGTACGATATGAATGCAATGATACGCTATGATATGGAAAAGCGCAAGCGTTTTGCAGTCGTGGTGCAGTTTTTTTGCAGTGTGGTCGCCGCGCAACTGCAGCCGATCCGCCAAAGAAAAAGGGCGCTTGCGCGCCCCTGGTGGTCTGGTTTTCCTCTTGGTGTCAATCGTCGTCCGGCTGGCCGGTTTCGTCTTCGATGACTTCCATCTGGCCGTGCGCCGGACAGTGCGGCGGGCCTACCTGGTCCAGCCACTTGCGCGACGTGCGCGCCGTGTAGCCGCATTCCGTGCAAAGGCACTTGATATGCCGCTTGGTCTGCTTCTTGGGGCCGGTGGTCTTCACTTCGCCGCCCTCGCCTTCACCTTCACCCTCGCCAGGCCCTCGCGGTGCGTCGGCCGAGGTCTTCAGGCGGCCGTGGGGAAGCGGGCCAGCATCGGCCAGGATCGGGGCAATCGCGGCCTCGAAGTCAGGACCGGGGACGGTGGCCGTCATCTTGCCCTGCAGGCCCAAGCCCTTCGCCACGCGGCGGAAGTCCGGGCCGTGGCCGGCGGGGATGCCCACGGCGGCATGCACCAGCTCATGCGCCAGGATGGCGGCAACCTGCAGGGGCATCATGTCTTCGGACTCGGTGAGGTCGGGGCGGATGAAGATTTCAAAGTGGCCGTCCACGCTGCAGCGGTTGTCCCAGCACTCGCCGATGCGGTTGCCTCGCTTGCCGGTGGACGTGAAGCCGATGGCGATCCGCACCTTTTCAGGCAGGGGCGCGTCCAGCTGCTGGAACATGGGGGCCATGCGCTGGGCGACGTAGTTCAGCCAGGCTTCGCGGTTTTCGTGCTTCATCGTCATGGTGTTGGACTCCAAAAAAGGGCAGCGTGTACACGCCTCAATCAATGCTTGAAGTATAGCACGAATCATACAAAAAGGAAGCGTGTACACGTTTTCTTTTATGCGGATGGCCTTGGCCTGGTCGCCCTCTCTTCTTGGAGTAAAACAAGGGCGAAGCCCTGCGCGTAGCGCCCTGTCTTTTGGTCTTCCGGTTTTAAGGTGTGGTGGTCGCGGCCGCTGTCGGCGGTGGGCAGCGCTTGCGCTGTCCACGGGCGCGGCGTGCCCTACTACCAGTTTGTAAGAGAACTACCTGAAAAACCTACTTGAAAACCAACTACTTGCAGGCGCTCAAGGGCTGCGCTAAGTCCTTGATCCGTAAGCGATCTAAGCGATTGCACGCGCCAAAAACCTAAGCGGTTGCACGTGCCGAACCTAAGCGATTGCACGTCAAAATCTAAGCGATTGCACGTGGGCAAGTTTCGCCGGGGTGCTGTAAGTCATTGATCTGTAAGCGCTTTTCACGATCTAAGCGATTGCACGTGGGTAAGTCGCTCCCTCCACAGGCTTATCCACAAAAAACCCGGCGCGGTGGCCGGGTTGGTGGGGGTCGGGCTGTTGGCCTTCTTCTTGGCGTCATCCTCCCAGCGCCTTGCGCTTCTGGTGCGGGATGTGCAGCTGCGCCGGCCAGAGCTTCAGGCATCCGGCCTTCTTGTCGTCCTCGATGCAATCGCGGGCCTCGGGGTAGAAGTTCAGGACCTCGCGCAAGCGCTTCTTGAAGTTGTCCTTGAAGTTGTACAGCCCTTGCTGGGTGTCGGGGTAGCCCGCGCCGAATTGCATCTTCAGCCCGATCCACGGCACCAGCACGAAGGGGCGGCCAGAACGGCGCAGGACAAACATGCGGTAGGTCAGCCACGTGTACACGTCCATTGCCAGGGGCGACTTGGTGAGCGCGTGGAACACCCGCATGTCGATGGGGACCGGGGCCTTCAGGATTTCATCGTGGAAGTCTTGGGACAGCTCAAGCGTGCTGTCCCATAGGGCGCGCTGCTCGGTGCGCTTCGGATGCCAGAAGACATGCGACTGGCTGCTGATGAGAAGGCGGGCGGACTCGTCGCCTTCCTGGTCGTCGGCGTACTCCACGCTGATGACGGACTTGAACAGGCGCAGCGCCTGGTCTTTGAAGCGGCCAATGTCGCGGCCGTTGCTGTGCATGCCGATCTTCTGCAGGAACTCGGCCTGGCTGTGGCCCAGCGATAGGCTGCGGTCCTGCGTGTGGACTGCCTCGGTGCAAATCCACGCCAGGATCAGGCGGGGGACGGTGCCGTATGGGATGCCGTGGCGCTTGCTGGTCGGCGCGACGGTCAAGGTCAGCTTGCCGGTGTCGCGGCTGTAGAGCTGCCCAAGGGGAATTTTCGGGTCGGTGTGGGGTAGGGTGGCCTGGGCCAGCGTTCGCGCCATGTAGCCCGTGGCGTTGGCCTTCCTGGCGTCTTCCTTTTCGACTTCCAGCGCGTCTTCGATCAGCTGCTTCTGGCGGGTCGTCAGCTCGCCCTCGATGGGCTTGAAGAGAGGCTTGGCCGCCTTGCCTTTGGGCTTCTCCTTTGGCGTCGAATCGGCCGCCGCCGGCGGCACTGCTGGGGCCTCGCTCGGCGCGGCCGGTGCAGCCGGGGGCTGCTGGTCAAGGACTCCAAAAAGATCAGGTGCCAGCACGGCCAGGGGGTTCGCACCAGCTGCGCGGCCCTTGCGTTGTTTGGCGGTGTTCTGCGCCGTCTTGGCGTCCAGTCCCTCGGCCATCAGGCTTTCGGTGGTGGGGTTCAGCCTGGCGCGATGCGCGGCCGCTGTCTTTGCTGCCGTGGCTGCTGCTGCGTCAGGGTCAAGACCTGCAGCAATCAGTCGCTCGCGGTAGGCTTTTTCGTCAAAATCATGGTCAGCCATGTTCTTCTTCTCCGGTTAGTGGTTGGCATGGTCAGGCGGGCAGCTGTTGCCTCGGCTGCTCGCCGCCTCTCTCTTCATTTCAGCGCTGCCTGTCTCGGGTTCCAGCGCTCGAACTGGATGGATGCGCGGGCAATGCCCATGTCGTCCTTCAGGTAGTCCAGAACGGTTTCCAGCTTCTTGAACAGGCGCGGCTGGCCGGTCTTGGTGTGAAGCATCTTTTCGCCGCTCAACGTGGACACGTTCAGGGCGAAGCCGTCCGACTCGCCGATGATCGTCACGGCCTTGACGCCGCCATTGACGGCCAGCGTCTTCAGCTGGTCATGCTTGATGATGGTGGTCATTTTGGAATTCCGGTTAGGTTGGTAACGGGTTCCCAATATAGCACAAATCGGGATGCTGTAAAGTCTTCCTTTGGCGTCCAAAAAAAGCAGCAACTAAGCGCTACACATAGCCTTTTCTCTTGGTGAATGGCCGTCGAAGAGATATAATTGATGCTATAACTTGACCAATTGCGCGATGAGGCACTAGAGGATGGCAAAACCCGGCAAGTCACGACTGCCCGGAGAACCCGGCGGCGGTGGTGGCGAAGACAAAGGCGACATTCGCCTGGCACTGAAGATGCCGGGGCGTGGGAGCCTGCAAAACCGCCAGGTTTCCAATGCCTTCAAGAAGGTGCGCAAGGCCCTTAGCTCGTCGTCGGGCGGCGCTGGGAAGCGCGGCCTTTCGACACGTCAGCGCGGCGCTGGCGTTGCACCCGTCAGTGGCAAGGCTGGCGGCCATGCCGCAGCTGCAGCAGCAGCGAAGCCGCTGCAGCGTGTTTCTGTCCGTTGGACCTACTCCAAGAACAAGGGCGATGGGCAATGGGGCGCGCACGGCAAGTACATCGAGCGCGAATCAGCGCAGGAACAAGAGCTGGAACAGGTCAAGGACCTGGAACAGCTGCCCGAGCAAGAGCGCCAGGCCGAAGGCCCGGACAAGTCCACCACTCCCGAGAAGGAAACCCAACATGAGCGAACCGACCGATACACAGACCCCGACGCCCTCCGAAGCCCTGGCCGACTTGCCGCCCTACGTGAGTCCTACCTTGGAGAAATTGGACGCACGCCTGCGGCCAAGTCCCTCAACGGTGTGCGAAGCCTGTCCGGGGTCGGTGTGGTTCGCTGGCAAGGACGGGGTGAAGTGCTTCTGCCGGGTGATGCACCTCATCACCTGGTCGAGCGAGGAACCCAACGCGATGACGGCCTGCGACGGGGAAGTGATGGCGAATCTCGCCAGGCTCCAAGAAGCGGGCCAGTAAAGCGCGGCGTCGTCGGCTTCGGGTCCGAAGGCGATTCCATGCGGATTTCGGAGACTCTGGACCGATGGCAGAAGGGCGGCGACGAACATATGTTCAAGCTCATCGTGTCGCCCGAGTTCGGCGACAAGATGGACCTGAAGAAGCACGTCAAAGAGCTGGTCCAGCAGATGGAAAAGGACCTGGGCACGAAGCTGCAGTGGGTCGCCATTGACCACTACAACACCGACAACCCGCACGTGCATGTGGCCGTGCGCGGTGTCGATGATCGCGGCCAGAAGCTGGAAGTCTCGCCGGCCTACATCAAAGAAGGTTCGCGGGTGCGCGCCCAAGAGGCCGCCACGCGGCAGCTGGGCTACAGGTCCGACCGTGACGTGGCCGAGGCCCTAGAGCGCCAGGTAACGCAGCAGCGCTTCACCGAGATTGACAGGGGCCTTCTGAAGAAGGCGGTCAATCAGGAAGTGTCCTTTGATGGTGAGCTGCCCAGCGGCGAGAAGGCCCGCGATACGCGGGTGCGCCAGATTCGCCGGCTGGCCCAGCTGGAAGCGATGGGCCTGGCCGAGCGCACCGGGAACAAGTCCTGGCGCTTGAATCCAGCCCTTGAATCGGCCCTGCGGCAAATGCAGGTTTCGCAGGATCGGCTGAAGACCAAATTCGCGCACCGGGAAATGATTTCGGACCCAAGCGCGCCGCTGGTGGCTACTGAGCTGAAGACCTTGGGCCAGCGTGTCGCCGGCAAGGTCGTCGGCACCGGCATGAATGAGGCGACGAATCGGCCTTATCTGTTGGTCGAAGGCTTCGATGGGAAGGTGCATTACCTGAACCAAAGCCCAAAGGTCCAGAAGATGCGCGGCGAAGGCGAGCTGAAGGCCGGCGACTTCGTTGCCCTGGAAGTGGTCCAGCGCAAGGACAAGGACGGCAAGGTGGCCGGCGATATGGTCCGCGTCGAGCGCTACGGCCGCACGATGACGCCCGAGCTGTTGGACCGCGAGCTGATGCGCAAGGGCAGGGCGGTCGATCCGATCACGGCCAAGCAAAGCGTGGCCGGGGCCTTCCTGGATGCAGCGGCGGCTAGGCTGAAGCGCCTGCAGGACGCCGGCGCGGTTGAAGTCGCGGCCGGCCAGGTGCGCGAGAAGTCCGCCGTCGCGCATGACCGTGTGCGGTTTGAGGACGCCGGCATTCGCGCTGCCGACTACACGCAGGGCGCGGCCTTGGCGAAGGTGCTGCAGAAGGGGCGCGCAAGCGTGGCCTTTGAAGCCGCTGGCGGCCAGCGCCTGGTCGTCACGGGTGCCCAGCTGGAAGCGATGGGCTTGGATCAGAAGTTTGTCGCCAAGGATGCGACGGTGTTCCTTGGCGTTGACTCCAAAGGGAAGCCGATGGCTTCGGTCGTGAAGGTGGACCAGCTGCCGGACTTGATCCGGGACCCGCGCACGAACAAGCTGGACTTGATGGCGCAGCAGCTGGGCCAGCTGCCCGCCTCTCATCCTTTGGCGTCGGCCATTCGTCAACGTACCGAAACCTGGAAGCAGCGCGGCGTCAACCTGCAGGCCGAGGACTTTGGCAAGGATGCCGCTGTGTGGCGCAAAAACATGGAGCTGGCCGAGTCGTCGGACCTGGGCAATGTGGTCAGCGCTCGCCAGTTGAATCGTCTGGACTGGATGCTGCAGCAGGCATACCAGCCAACAACCGCCCCATTGGAAAAGGCCCTGCAGCAGCGCGCCGAGGTTTGGAAGCAGCGCGGCGTCGATCCGATGGACCCCAAGTTTGCGCTGAAGGCCAACACCTGGCGCAAGAGTGTCGAGCTGCACGAAGCAGCTGCAGCGAAAGGAGTGGACAAAGTGCTGGAAGAACTGTCACGCGAGAAGGGCAAGCCCGTCCGCGAATTGGAATGTGCGCCAGGCCGCCAGGTCAGCGGCCGTGTGGTCCTGGTGCAGAAAGAGGCCGATCAATCGTCGGTCGTTGTTGATTCGGGGCGCGAGTTGACGCTGTTGCGTCAGCCCTCGCCGTCTGAAGCCGATCTGAAGGCCGGTCAGCGCGTGCGTGCGCGTGCTGAAGAGGTGGTGGAGAAGAACACCCAGCGCCGGATGATGATGTGGCGCTTCGCCGATCTGGAGCGCGAACAAGCGCGCCAGAAGGGCCAAGAGCGCAAGATGTTCTAACCCTGCTTGAAAGGAGCAAAAACGATGCGAAAGCTATTTCTTGGCGTGACCCTCGCGGCCGCTGCAGCGGCTGCACATGCCGGCATCGTGGCGCAGGCCACGGTGACGTGCGGCGGCAACCCGGCCGGTTACTACAACTCGGGCGGCGTGCCGACCCTGAATGTGACCTACTCGCCGGCGGCGGATGCCGGCAATCCCGGCCTCTTCTGGTTCGGCCTGTTGACGCCGGACCAGCAGTTTGCGAACGCGCTGGACATTACCGGCAACTGGGTCCAGTACCTGGGCGGCCTCTACCCGCCCCACAAGCGCTTCGATGCTGGCCTGCCTGGAACCATCACCGTGTCGGTGCCTTTCCCGGCCGATCAGTACGGCAGCGCGCCCACGAACACTTCGCAGTTCGTGGGGTACACGATCTATGCCGGCCACGGCATCTACACGCAGCAGGCCGCGCAAATGGTCAATGACCGGCGCACCTACCTGAACAGCGTCAAGGCCGAGCGCCAGGCGAAAGGCACGTGGAAGGCGGCGTATGAAGACGACACGCAATTCATGTGGTCGCTGGTCCAGAAGGACATGACGGACAAAACCAAATGGGGCGCGGTCATCACCGTGCCTTACATCGACTGCGCGCCGCAGGATTCCGGCGGCGGCGGTTAAACCCATTCACTCCAAAGGAGAAGACGCAATGAAGCCCTATGTTGATGAAGTCGCCGGTGCCCTGTCGCCGGCGGAAGCTGAAGCGGTGGGCGCGTTCCGCGAGGACGCGCTGACCGAAGCCGATGCCCTGGCGTCGGCTGGCGATGAGTACGAAACGCCGGCCGAAGCCCTGGGCGCGAAACCGCAGTGAAGGGGGTAAGGCATGGCCGAAACCAAAGACTACCGGCAGATACTGACCGACAAGCTGATTGAACAGCTTGAGGCTGGTACTGCCCCCTGGCAAAAGCCGTGGGACGCCCGCGAGGGGTCCGACCGGCTTCCGTACAACCCGACCACGGAGAAGCCCTATCGCGGGGCGAACAGCCTGTATCTGTCGGCCGTGGCGATGGAGAAGGGCTACAGCGATCCGCGATGGGCCACGTACAAGCAGGCCGATGCGCAGGGCTGGCAGGTCCGCAAGGGCGAGAAGGGTTCGCTGGTCGAATACTGGAAGTATTCGGACCAGCAGCCCGAGCTGGACGCCAAAGGCAAGCCGGTCATGGGCGAGGATGGCAAGCCCAAGATGGTCGAGGTCATGCTTGAAAAGCCGCAGGTCTTCCGTGCGGTCGTTTTCAATGCCCAGCAAATGGACAACGTGCCCGAGCTGTCGAAGGCTCCGCGCATGTACGAGTGGGACCCTAACGAGCGGGCCGAATCCATCCTGCAGTCGTCGGGCGCGAAGATCTACCACGATCAAGCGGACAGGGCGTTTTACAGCCCGTCGAAGGATGAGATTCACCTTCCCGCCCGCGATCAGTTCAAGGACCAGACGGCCTACTACTCCACGGCCTTGCATGAGCTGGGCCACTGGACCGGCCACGAACAGCGCCTGGGGCGCGAGTTCGGCGGGTCCTTCGGTTCGGTCGAGTACGCCAAGGAAGAGCTGCGCGCCGAGCTGTCCAGCTACTTCATGGCCGACAAGCTGGGCGTGCCTCACGATCCCGGCCAGCATGCGGCCTACGTGAAGAGCTGGGTCAAGGTCCTGCAGGAAGACAAGAACGAGATTTTCCGGGCCGCCCGCGATGCCGAGAAGATCACGGACTACGTGATGGCCCTGGACCGTACCCGCGAGCGGGAACGCGGCCAGGACAACGCGCTGGAAGTCGGCGGCCGTGACGCCGGCGAGCGCGGCGCATCGCGTCAGCCCGAGCGCCAGGCCGAGGGCCTGCGCCCGCATGACATTCCGGCGCAAGGCACGCCGGCATATGCCGAGCTGGTCCGGGCGAGCATCGCCGAGCGCAACGCGAGCGGCGACTATCACCAGCTGAACGCTGAAGCGCAGCGTCAGCTGGGCGAGGGCGTGAAGTTCGGCATGTGGGCCGGCAGCGAAACGCTGAAGGGCCAGGTCATTGCCGAAACGAAGCATTCCTTCGCGGTGAAGGTGGACGATCAGCAGGCGGTCGCGCTGCACAAGCTGGAATTCCGCGAGCTGCCGGCGGTCGGTCAGACGGTCGAGATTGGCGAGCGGCGCGATGGCGTCCGCTCGATCAAGCTGGCCGAGCCGGAACGCGAGCTGGCGACGGAACGCACGGCCCTGCAGGTGCCCTTCAAGGAGAAGGAAGCCGCGAAGGCGCTGGGCGCGAAGTGGGACAAGGAAGCGAAGGGCTGGTACGCGCCGGAAGGCACGGACCTGAAGCCCTTGGCGAAGTGGTTGCCGAAGGAAGGCCCGGACCAGCAGGCCGGCCGTGAGCCTTCGGCGCTGGAAGACCCGCGTTTCCGCGAGCAGCTGCAGGGCCTCAAGGACGTGACGGCCGCACTGAACGGCGAACGCTCTTCGCCGGTGCGGCTGTCCACCGATCCGAAGCCGGAAGCGCCAGGCGAACGCACGTGGTTGGCCGTGCCCTTCCCTGAGAAGGACAAGGCCCGCGAGGCCGGCGCGAAGTGGGACAAGGAAGCGAAAGCCTGGTACGCGCCGCCTGGTGCGGACCTGGACAAGCTGGACCGCTGGGTGCCGAAGCAGGAAGTCGCGCAGGCGGCCGAGCGCAAGCAGAACCTGGACCCGAAGGCCGAATTCGCGGCAGCGATCAAGGCCGCCGGCCTGGTCATCGACGGCGAACCGATCATGGACGGCAAGATGCACCGGGTCCCGGTCGTGGACGGCAAGAAGGGCATGCGCGACGGCGCATATGTGGGCTACATGGACGGCAAGCCGTCCGGCCACATTCAGAACTTCAGGACCGGCCACAAAGAGAACTGGACGGCCGCCGGCGTCCAGTTGAGCGCCGAGGAACAGGCGCAGCTGGCCGCGCAGGCCCAGCTGGCGAAGCAGCAGCGAGCCGCAGAGCTGGCCGAGCAACACGGCAAGGCCGCCGACAAGGCGCAAGCCAAGTGGGAGCGCCTGGCCGATGCGCCGCCGAATGGCGAAAACGCCTACCTGGCGCGCAAGGGCGTCGGGGCGCACGGCGTCAAGTTCGACGGCGAGCGCCTGGTGGTCCCGGTGCGCGACGTGGACGGCAAGCTGTGGTCTGTGCAGTCCATCAGCCCGGAAGAGGGAGCGCCCAAGATGTTCGAGAAGGGCGGCCGCAAGACCGGCAACATGCACGTGATTGGCGAGCTGAAGCCAGGCGCGGAAGTGCTGGTGGCCGAAGGCTACGCGACGGGCGCGAGCCTGCACCAAGCCACGGGCAAGACGGTCGCGGTCGCCTTCGACTCGGGCAACCTGGACGCGGTGGTGGGCGCGATCAAGCAGCGCCACCCGACCAGCCCGATTTACATCATGGGCGACAACGACAAGCACGCGCAGCAGAATGTCGGCGTCGAAAAGGCGATGGCGGCCGCCCAAAAGCATCAGGTCGGGGTCGCGTTTCCTGAGTTCAAGGCGGCCGGCAAGCTGACCGACTTCAACGACTTGCACAAGGCCGAGGGCCTGGCCGCCGTTAAGGCGCAGGTCGAAGCTGCCCTGGGGCAGTCGATGGCCCAAAGCCGCCAGCAGGCCGCCGGCATCGCCAAGGCCCAGCTGGGGGACGGCGTGGAAGTCGGTGTGCCGGGACAGAACACCCGGCACACTGGCGAGGTCCTGGGTGTGACCGGGTATCACGCCACGCAAGCCACGGGCCGCAATGCGGCTGTGGTGCATGCCGTGGCTGATCTGGACCAGCGCCCCGAGCCTGGCAAGGTGGCGACGATCCAGTACCGCGACGGACGCGGCAAGGTGCAGGATCGGGCTGTGGAACAGCAGAAGCAGCAGCAGCTGCAGCGGTGAGCCGGCCAGGCCGGCGCGCACGAAAAAGGCCCTTCGGGGCCTTTTTTGTTGGTCTGACGCCAAGGGGGAAGGCTGAGAAGCCTTCACGCGAGGCCGCAGGCGGCCCGTGGCGCGGTTTTCAGGGGTTGGGTAAGGGGTAGGGTGCTGGAAGGGCGGGAAAGCGCCCTGCAGGCCCCAAAAAAACCGCCTCCGGTCAGGGAGGCGGGAAGGTGCTGCGAGCCGCGAGGGAGGAACGCGGGGAGGAAATGCAGCTGCAGGGAATTATGCGGTCAGTTCTTGATGGTGGTCGCCGGTGCGGCCGCGATCTGCTTGGACTCGGCCAGCATCGCCAGGCGGGCGGCCTCTTTGCCCAGCAGCTCGATTTCAACGCGGCGATTCTGGCGGCGGCCGGCTTCGGTGCTGTTGTCGGCGATGAAAGCGCCGGCGGGCAGCGAGAAGACGCGAATCTTCTTCGTGTCGATGCCGCGCTGTGCGAGCCAGTCACGGGCAGCGATGGCACGGGCCAGCGCGATCCGGTAATTCGGCGCGTCGGCCACGGGGGAATCGGTGCGGCCGCGCACGTTGATGAGCGTGGCGGCCTTCGCGTCGGCCAGCAGCTGGGCCTGCTTGTCGGCCGGCGGCTCAAACTTCGCACTGTCGAAGTCGAAGCTCACGCGCAGGATGATCTTGGCCGCGTCGGTCACGCGCTGCTCGATGTGGTCCAGCTGGTCCTTGGCTGCTTGGACTTCGGCCGCCGGCGTCTTCTCGTCCTGCTTGGCGATGGCCTGCTGGACGTTCGCCAGGTCCTTCCTGGCCTGGTCGAGCGTCTGCTGTGCGGCGGCCAGGTCGCCGAGCTGGCCGGCTGCTGCGGTCACGGCGGCCGCTGCGCCGGTCGCGGCGGACTTGCCGGCTTCGGCCAGGCTGACGGCGGGCGCGGCCGCCTGGTCGGTACTGCTGCGGGTGACGGTGGCCGTCGCGCTGTTGGCCTCAACGCGCAGGGTCGGATAGAAGCCAGGCAGGACGGCCAGCTGCTGGCCGACAACCTGGTACGTCAGCGGCGTCTTGTCGTCGCCGGCGTAGATCGCGGGCTTCGCCTTCGCCACGTCGAAGAACTGCAGGACGGTGTTGCCCTTCATGTCGAAGGCGCGAATCAAGCCGGTGGCGTCGGCGTTCTTGGCCTCGTACTGGATGCGGATCGGCTGCGGCTCCTTCTGGAAGAAGGCGCAGCCGGTGAGGCTGGCAGCGGTGGCCGCTATGGCGGCGGCGATGACGGTGTGTTTCATGGGTGGTTTCTCCGGTCGGTTGTGGAAGGGGTCAGGCGGGCAGCGCGCAAAGGATGTGGTCCCACTCCGCGAGCTGCGCCAGGGTCGCGGCCGCGAAGTCGCGCCGCGCCTGGTCGGGGAGGGCGGCCAGCAGCTGGCCGGCTGACCTGGTGCCGTCGATGCGCTGGATCACGTCCAGCACGTCGCCGGCCAGGCTGAAGCGGTGCCACTCACGCGCAAGCGTGGCCGTGCTGTCCGGGCCTGGCGTCAGCACAAGGTCCGGGTGGCGGTGCAGCACGGCGTCTTCCCAGCTGTCGCCCTCGAAGGGCGAAGCGGCGGCGGCCTCGCGCCCCTGGTGGCAAAGCAGGAAGCGATGCGCGCCGGTCAGCTGGGCCAGCAGGTCCACGATGTGCCACTGCTGCAGCTGCGGCAGGTCGTGGATGCGTTCGTGTATCGCGGCGTCGGCCGGGAAGGCGGCGGCGGGGCTGTAGTGCAGCCCGTCGAGCCATCCCTGAAAGCCGAGGCCGGCGGCGTGCGCCAGGTCCATGATTTCGGGGACCGTATAGGCGCGGTCGCGGGCATTCAGGAAGGTGTCCACAAAACCGGCGTCATAGGCCAGGTCCGGGGCAATGTCGGCGTACTGGCGGGCGTGGTGCCAGCTGGGCAGCTGGTTCACCACGTCACGCGCCAGGGCCACGTCCTGCGGGGTCCGGCCAGCGCCAAGGGCGCGCAGTGCTTCCTGGACCATGTACACGCCGGCGCGGCGGTTGCGGCCGTACAGCATGACGCTGATGACGCCATGCGGTGCCAGCACGGCGCGAAGCGCCTGCAGGCCGGCCAGCGGGTCCGCCAGGTGGTGCAAGACGCCGGTGGACACGATGAGGTCGAAGCGGCGGCCGGTGGCGGCCAGGTCCTCCACGGCCAGGCGCTGCAGCTGCAGGTTGTGCAGCTGGTGGCGCTCCTGCAGCTGGCGATGGTGGGCAATCGCCTGGTCGGACAGGTCGATGCCGAAGACGCGGTGCTGCGGGTTCGCGTGCGCCAGGATCGCGGCCTGGTTGGCCCCGCATCCGGCCACAAGGATTTCGAGCTGCTGCGGCGCGTCCTGACGCGGCCAGAGCTTCACGCCGAGGCGCGAAGGGTCGGACAAGTCGCGGCCGCCGGCGGCGACGTAGGCCGCCAGGTCCTCGATGGGCCTGGGGTACACCCAAGCCTCGTATTGGGCAATCAGCGGGTCAGCGTGCATTGATGTGTCTCCCGACTTTCGCGGCGAACGATTCCCCCAGCTGCTGCGCGGCGGCCTGGTGGGCCTTGCTGCGGCCAGCCACGCGCTGGAAGCTGCGCGTGTGGTGGTCCATGACAACCTTGGCCTGCCGATAGGCCGCCAGGCGAAGCAGGCGGGCATACAGCGGCGCGGAGTCCAGCGACTTCGCGGCCAGGTACAGCTTCACCAGCTCGTTGCGCACTTCCCATTCGGCCGGCTCGATGGGCTTGGCCTCTTCGGGCAGTGCGGGGTTGCCCTTGCGTGCCTGGAACCATCGGCCATCGGTGCATCGCACCGTGACAAGGTTGGCCTGCTTGCTGGGGGATCGGGTCATGTGGTTGTCCTCATACGTGCCGCTGCAGGATTTCGCCCTTCATGGCGGCCTCAAGGACCAGCTCTAAAGCGTCCGCCTGGCTGTCGCGGTGGTGGATTTGTTGGATCGCGTCCAGATAGGCCGCTGCTTCGGGGCGAATCCAGACATTGATCTGCTTGCGGCCTTCGCGCTTCAGGCGTTCGCGCCGGCGCTCTTGCGCTGCTGCGTTCTGCTCTTGGCGTGAAAGATCGGTGGTCTTCGGCCGGCCGGCCTTGCTGGTCAGCAAGGGCGTCAGGACGGCCTGCACGGCGGCCAGCTGCTGCCTGGTCGCCTTGCCCGCTTCTGTGCCCTTCAGGAAGTTGGCCAGCTCCGCAGCGCTGCCGCTGCACAGCACGGAATAGACGCCCTCGGGCGTCGTGTCGCCGGCCTTGCGGAAGCGGTTGATCGTCGCGGCCAGGACAAGCCTGGCCCGCTCTGCATCCGGGCCTGACGCCGAGGGCAACAGCTTCAGGACTGCATCACTGAGCTGGTCGGTCGTCAGAAGGGTGTGGATCAGTTTGCGCTTCATGCCTTGGGCCTTATTGATGACAAATCAGCGAAATTATAGGTTTTTGCTGAGTGAGTCAACAGAATGGCCCGCTGCCTCGCGCTCGCGGCGGGGCAGGGGTGCAGGCACGCCCACGGCGTAGCCCTGCACGTAGTTGACGCCAAGGAACAGGGCGAACTCGCGCAGCTCCGCGCTGGCGATGTGTTCGGCGATCACGCCGGCGTTGAAGCTGTGGGCGGTGTCGATGAGGGCGCGCAGCGCCGTCACGTCACCCGACACGAAGCAATCATTCAGAAACGCGCCGTCGATCTTCACCAGCTCGGGCCGCATGTTGCTGAGAAACGCGGGCGAGCCGTAGGGATGGCTCGGGCTGCAGTCGTCCAGCGCAACAGCGAAGCCGCTGGCCCTGCAGGCGGCCACGAAGCGCAGCACGGCCGAGGCATCGCGCACCGGCGCGGTTTCGGTCAGCTCCACGATGAGGCTGCGGGTCCGGCCGGCCAGCTCCTGCAGGTCGGCCAGGTAGGCCGCGCCGTCGCGCTCCACGGTGGTGATGGAGACATTAACGGCCAGGCGCGGCCGCATGGCTGCGGCCCTGGTGGCGTCGGCGATGCTGACCAGCATGGCGCGGTCCAGCACGCGGATAAAGCCCGTGCGCTCCCAGCGCTTGACGATGGCAAGCGGGCTGACGCGGTGCCCTTCGCCGGCGAAGCGCATCAGCGCTTCATAGGCGTACACCTTGCCGTTGCGGTCGGCGATGGGCTGAAACAGCGGTTCCAGCAGGTTCTGAATGGTGTTCGTCCACATAGTGGGTTAGCTCCCTGTCCTCTGTTGAGGTTTGGCAGGGAAGGCTGACCCCTTCCCCGCCTGGTTGGTGGTCAGTCCTCGTCCGGCTGCATCACGGTAATGACCGGCTCGCCGGCATCGCCGGGGCCGATGACGGCCTTCAGCGTGGCGAGTCGGGGCAGCGCCTTCCCGCTGCCTCGGACAACGCGGTACAGCTCAAACAAAAAGGATGCGTGTACACGCTGCCTTTTCGCCTCGCACATGCACATCCAAAGCACGTCCCAAAGGCGGCCGCTTTGGTCCTGGTGGGTCTGGTGCCGGCTGTCCTCGTCGGTCCACTCGATGCAGTCCGTCCAGACTGCGCGGGTGACGGCCACGGGCACGCGAAAGCCGGCTTCTTTGGCTGTCGCGCTCACGTCCACCAGCGAGCCGTCCGCCAGCATGTCGGCGCGGCTGTAGGTGTGGATCACGTCCGCGTCGGTGAACAGCGCGGCGGCAAGCGTGGTGTGCTGGGATGCGTTCATGTCTTCGGCTCCTGGGGTTAGGCGGTTTGGCGGGGGTTGCAGGCGATGCCTGCGCGGCGGCAGTACGCGACGATTTCGGCGCGCTCGGCCAGGCGGTCCTTGCTGTCCTTGATGGTCAGCAGCAGGTCCATTTCGTCCCTGGTGCCCTCGGGCATCCAGCGCAGTGCATACCGGCCGTTGTCGCGGACCAGACGGCGGGCTTTGCGGTACTCGGTGCGGGTCATGGCTGTGTCTCTCCTGGTGGGTTAGCTGCGGGCCATCACGAAGCGGAGGGCATCGCGGTAGTTGCGGACGGCGACGGGCTGGAAGCCGGCGGGGATCAGCTGGCCGGCCTGGTGGCCGTGGCCGCAGCGCATCACGGGGTCCTGCACGATCAGGTGGCCGTTTTCGTGGCCGCTGACCTGGTAGCCGTGCGCCTCGATGTGCGCCCGTGCCTTCTGGATTTCCTCGTGGGTGGCTGCGGTGGTCATTGCTGCTTTCCTTTCGCTGACTGTGTAAGCACTATTCTATTTAATTACGCTGATTGAGTCAAACGAATAGAGAAAAAAATTTGCTGAAAGATCAGCAATATTTTTAGGGGTGGTCGGTGGGTGCCTGGCAAGCCTTCTTCTTGGAGTCAAACCGGGGCCTTGGCCCCTCATGCGCCGGCCTGGTCGGCGTCGGGCCGAAGCTCGGCCCATACCCGCTTCACCTGGGACACACTGCAGCCGGCCAGGTGTGCGGTTTCCTGGATGCTGTGCCCCTTCGAGCGCAGCGCCACGATGCGGCGGTGCAGGTCTTCGTTAGGTCTGCGGCCGGTGTACCTGCCGGCGGCTTTCGCCAGGGCCACGCCCTGCCGCTGCCGCTCTCTGCGGTCCTCGTAGTCGTCGCGGGCGATCTGCAGCGCCAGGCGCAGCAGCATGTCCTGGACTGACTCCAAAACGATCTTGGTCACGCCCTGGGCGTCGGCGGCCAGCTCGGTCAGGTCGATGACGCCAGGCACGGCCAGGCGTGCGCCCTTCGCCTTGATCGAATTCACAAGGCGCTCGGCCTCGGTCAGCGGCAAGCGGCTGATGCGGTCCATCTTCTCGGCAATGACAACCTCGCCGGCCTGCAGGTCCTGAATCATCCGCAGCAGCTCGGGACGATCTGCGCGGGCACCTGATGCCTTCTCGCGGTAGATGCCGGCCACGTAGTAGCCGGCGGCCTCGGCGGCCTCCCTGATGCCTTCCTGTCGCTGCAGGTCCTGGTCGTCGGTGCTGACGCGCAGGTAAATGCGCGCTGCCTTGATGCTGCTCTTCTTGGTGTGCTTCCTGGTCGCCATCGTGGCCCTTTTGGGTATAGCCAAAAGCGCCCACGGTACAGCAGGGGGCCAAAAAGCGCAAGCCCAGCTTAAAAGA
>Ga0207420_1000420_pt1 | contig 43152 bp, 35 predicted proteins | sample ThiBio_inoc_biof_FD_183941 | JGI IMG/M metagenome (GOLD analysis project Ga0207420, IMG submission 183941) | Wastewater bioreactor microbial communities from Cape Town, South Africa - Thiocy_inoc_biof (SPAdes) | ecosystem: Engineered > Bioremediation > Thiocyanate > Unclassified | place: South...
ATACCCGGATGTGGCTTAAGTTTCATTTTATTTGTTTTTATTTTCTTCTGTGTAAAGTAATAATCGTAACTTCCGGACGAGCAGCTCCCAATCGCATAGGAACTCCAATAAATCCTAATCCTTTATTGATATATAAATACTGATTATTTTCATTGTATAATCCATCCCATTCATTGTAAATTAATGAAGAAGGAGAGCGTAATTTACCATACATTTTAAAAGCCATTTGTGCCGCATGAGTATGCCCTGAAAGAGTTAGAAATATCTTTTCCTTACCTAAAACCTCAGCCCTCCAGTGAGATGGGTCGTGCGATAAAAGAATTTTCAGTATGGTTGTGTCTGCTTTTTCTAATGCTTTTGTAAGATTTCCATACTGTGGAAATGGCGGTTTTCCCCAATTTTCAACTCCAATTAATTCGATTATACTGCTATCTCTTTTCAATTGAACCATTTCGTTTTTTAATAATTCAAAGCCAAAATCTTTGATATGTTGTTCGATTGCAGTCAAATTTGCTGATTTTTCTTCATTACTTTTCCATTGTGAATAGTCGCCATAATCATGATTGCCTAAAATGGCATACTTGCCGTCTTTTGCTTTTAGTTGATGAAAATATTCGTCCCAACCCAACATTTCTTCTTGAAAGTTATTTACAATATCGCCGGTAAACACAAGAATATCAGCTTCTTGTCGGTTGACTTGATATATTACAGGCTTAAAATAAGATCTATTATTACCCCAGCTACCAAGATGTATGTCTGAAATCTGTACAATCTTATAATCTTCAAAAGATTCAGGAAGATTTTCAATATTTAGTGCAACCGACTTAACTTCAACACTTTTGAGATTTATAAAAGCTCCATGTAAAAATAATACAACTAAGAACATACAAGTGATAATACCTGCATATCTTATTAAATATATCTTCTCTTTTAGAAATAAATTGACCAAATAATTTATGAAGTGGAAAATTATATAGACTAACTTAGGGATGTAAATAATCAAAAACACAAAACTGCACCACATGAAAAACTGAAATGTTGATGCGTTATATTCTTGTGTATTAGCAAATTTCATCACAACAAACAATATCAAAAAGAATAATGTCGGAATGAAATTCAGAATCTTAAAATAGAGCTTTACCTTATGTTTTTTCAGCTTTAAATAGAAAAACAAATCAGGTAATAATATGATAAATGTAAATAAAATAAAGGCTGCTGTGTAAAATCGCATATTGATAATTAGTTTATTAAATCACAAAGATAGTTTATTAGATTTTAAATTGTCAAAACATTTCTTTATTATGCACATTTTTTATACTTTTGTGTCGCAAAATATTTAAAAACAGTTACTATAAAAGCTAATATTTAATGGCACAAACACTCTTTATTGTAATTATTGCGATATTAATTGTCGAATTTGGCATCGAAAGATGTTTGGCACTGCTGAATATTAAAAGCTCACGTAAGTCTATTCCCGCTATTCTTTCAGGTATTTATGATGAAGAGAAATATGCTAAACAACAGGATTATTTTCGTACCAATACTAAATTTGGAAATCTTACAAGTGCATTTAGCTTTGTATTAGTTCTTTGTATGTACTTGTTTGGTGGATTTGGTTGGTTAGACAAGCTTGTACAAATTTATATTTCAAATGAGATAGCGCAATCTCTTGTATTTTTCGGTATACTCTTTTTAATCAATGATATAATCAGTATTCCATTTGACTGGTATCATACTTTTGTAATTGAAGAAAGATTTGAATTTAATAAAATAACTCCTAAACTGTTTGTTACAGACAGACTAAAATCCATAGCTTTAAGTATTATTCTGGGAGGTTCTATATTATTTTTAATCATTTGGATTTATTCTCTTACGCCTCAGTATTTTTGGTTGCTCGCCTTTGGTGTTGTTACATTAATCAGTCTGATAATGGGTATGTTCTACTCTGAGTTGATAGTGCCTTTATTTAACAAACAAACTCCATTACCTGAAGGTGAACTGCGGACTGCTATTGAAAATTTTGTATCAAAAGTTGATTTTAAACTTAAAAATATTTATGTAATCGATGGATCAAAACGCTCGACTAAAGCAAATGCATATTTTACAGGACTTGGTCCGAAAAAGCGTATAGTTTTGTTTGATACTTTAATGGAGCAAATGAATAATGACGAAATAGTGGCTGTGTTAGCTCATGAGATTGGTCACTATAAAAATAAACATGTACTAAAGAATTATCTTTTTTCACTTCCTTTTAGCTTATTGCTTTTTTATTTATTAGGATGGATGTTAAGTAGCGATGTTCTTGCTCAGGCTCTTGGTGGCGATAAGGCTGTGTTTCACCTTAATGCTATTGCTTTCTTTACTTTGTATGCTCCTGTTTCAATGTTATTAGATTTATCAGGTAATGTTTTGTCGCGAAAATATGAGTATCAGGCAGATAATTTTGCAAAATCACATGGTTGTGGTAATGAATTGGTTTCAGCCCTTAAAAAGCTTTCGGCAAAATCATTAAGTAATCTGACTCCACATCCGCTCTATGTTTTCTTTAATTATTCTCATCCTACATTATATCAACGAATAAATAAAATTTTATCATAATGAGATTAGGAATTATTGGCGCAATGCCTGAGGAATTAGATTTAATCATTGCTGCTGTTGAAAATAAGGAAATAGTTGAACGTGGTAGTAGAATTTATTATATAGGTTCATTATTCGGACAAGAGGTGGTTGTGGTGTTTTCTCGCTGGGGCAAGGTTGCATCGGCTACAACTGTAACCAACTTGATACTTGAGTTTAAGGTCGACAGAATTGTTTTCACCGGTGTTGCAGGCGGTATAGCTCCTGAAGTCAATGTAGGCGATATAGTTATTGCTCAACGTTTATTTCAGCACGACATGGATGCTCGTCCGCTTATGAGACGTTTTGAAATACCTCTCACCGGTAAAACATCTTATGAAATAAATAGCGAAGATCAGAAAATGATGGTAGAAGCTGTACATCTGTTTCTTAAAAAAGATAAGATATTCAGAAAGACTTTAGCCGATCAGAATATTGTAAACCCAAAATTGATTGTGGGTGATATAGCAAGTGGCGATTTATTTATTTCTTCGAAAGATATGAAAGATGCACTTTTACGTAATCTACCGTCTGTGGTATGTGCCGAAATGGAAGGTGCGGCTGTTGCTCAGGTTTGCGATGATTATGGTGTTCCGCTGACTGTTGTGCGTGTGATTTCTGATGTTGCTGAAAATAATGGTTCTCTGTCTTTTGTTGGTTTTATCAATCAACATGCCGGTCAGTATTCTCTCGCTATCTTAAAAGAATATATTCAGTTATTACGTTCTGAATTTGATATTTAACGAATTAAATTTATTAACAAACAATTAATCATTATAATTTTTTAATCAAATAGTTTTTTAAATCATGGAAAATAACATTATTTATTTCGTGCTTTTTGCCTCCATTGTGGCTCTGGGCTTCGCATTCTATTTTTTCAAGCAGATGATGAAAGAAAGTGAAGGAACTGATACAATGAAAAAAATTGCTTTACACGTAAGAAAAGGTGCAATGGCTTATTTAAGACAACAATACAAGGTGGTAATCATCGTGTTTATTGTGCTGGCAGTCATTTTTGGCGTGATGGCTTATTTTAATTTACAAAACAGCTGGGTGCCTTTTGCGTTCTTAACAGGTGGTTTCTTCTCCGGACTTGCAGGTTTCTTCGGAATGAAAACTGCTACTTATGCTTCGGCTCGTACTGCCAACGCTGCAAAAAATTCATTAAACAGTGGTCTGAAAGTAGCTTTCCGTTCCGGTGCTGTTATGGGTTTGACAGTAGTAGGACTTGCTTTGCTCGATATCTCTGTTTGGTATCTTATTTTAGATAAATTTGCTGATGTAGGCGATCATAATAAATTGATTTATATCACTACTACTATGCTTACTTTTGGTATGGGTGCTTCTACTCAGGCACTTTTTGCTCGTGTGGGTGGTGGTATTTATACTAAAGCTGCTGATGTTGGTGCCGACTTAGTTGGTAAAGTTGAAGCCGGTATTCCTGAAGATGATCCGCGTAATCCTGCTACTATTGCTGATAATGTGGGTGATAACGTAGGTGATGTTGCAGGTATGGGTGCCGACCTTTACGAATCTTATGCAGGTTCTATTTTAGCAACTGCTGCATTGGGTGCTTCTGCTTTTGCATTTAATCAAACTATGCAGTTGAAAGCTGTGCTTGCTCCTATGAGTATTGCTGCTGTAGGTGTAATTCTTTCAATAATAGGAATATTCTTGGTGAAAACTAAAGAAGGTGCAAAAATGAAACAACTGCTTTCTGCTCTTGGTCGCGGTGTGAATATAAGCTCTTTGCTGATTGCAATTTTCACTTTCGTAATTTTATATGCTTTGCAGATTGAAAACTGGGTAGGTATTTCATTCTCGGTAATAGTCGGACTTGTTGCCGGTATTATAATCGGACAGTCGACTGAATATTATACCTCACATGGATATAAACCAACTCAAAAAGTTGCTGAAAGTGCTAAAACGGGACCTGCAACAGTTATTATTTCAGGCCTTGGATTAGGTATGATTTCTACTGCTATCCCTGTTATTACCATAAGTATAGCTATTATTTTAGCTTATCTTTCAGCAATCCAGTTTGATACAGCTAACTTCCTGTCAAGTGGTAATTTGAGTATAGGACTATACGGTATTGGTGTCGCTGCTGTCGGTATGCTTTCAACTCTTGGAATTACTTTGGCGACTGATGCTTATGGTCCGATTGCTGATAATGCCGGTGGAAATGCCGAAATGAGTGGCTTGGATCCGGAAGTGCGTAAACGTACAGATGCTTTGGATGCTCTTGGGAATACTACTGCTGCAACAGGTAAAGGTTTTGCTATCGGTTCGGCTGCACTTACTGCACTTGCATTATTAGCATCTTATGTAGAAGAAATTAAAATTGCTTTGGTGCGTGTTGGAGATACTGTGTTAGAAATGGCAAATGGTGATATGATTCAAACTGCCGAAGCCACTTTTGCCGACTTTATGAATTATTATAATGTCACTTTGATGAATCCGCTTGTGTTGGTAGGTGTATTCGTGGGAGCTATGATGGCTTTCTTGTTCTGCGGTCTGACTATGAATGCAGTAGGACGTGCAGCTCAAAGTATGGTGGAAGAAGTTCGTCGCCAATTCCGTGAAATTAAAGGTATTATGGAAGGTAAGGCTGAACCGGATTATGCGCGTTGTGTTGAGATTTCAACAAAAGGTGCTCAACGTGAAATGATGCTTCCTTCTCTGCTTGCAATTATTGTCCCTGTGGCAATGGGTGTGATTTTCGGTGTTGCAGGTGTGCTTGGGTTGTTAATCGGCGGACTTGGTGCAGGTTTCGTATTGGCAGTGTTTATGGCAAATTCAGGAGGTGCATGGGATAATGCAAAGAAATATATCGAAGAAGGCAACTTTGGTGGTAAAGGTTCTGATAATCATAAAGCTACAGTTGTTGGTGATACAGTAGGTGATCCGTTTAAAGATACATCAGGTCCATCTTTAAATATCCTTATTAAGCTTATGAGCATGGTGTCAATTGTAATGGCAGGTTTGACAGTAGCTTGGAGCTTGTTTTAAAAGAAATGTGCTAATATGCTAATGTGCTAATATGCCAATATGCTAATCCCGATAAATCGGGACAAGTTATGCTAATGTGAGAATGTGCTAATGTGGCAATGTATTGGTCTGTTGTCATAGTGGTTTCATATAAATAGTTATAGGCTGTAAGATTTGAAGATAATATTTTCATCTCTTGCAGCCTTTTTTGTGCGATTGAAGTGTTAATTAAATCTTACTTTTATTGTCAATAATGATTATGGATATGAAGTAAGAGTGTCAGTTTGAACAATTAACACACATAATTGTTTAATCTTTATTAAAATTATGATTACAACACTAATATCATCTAAAAAAAGTGATAAGTTATAAAATGAGCATTAAATGATTTAAGTAATTATTTCACTTATGCGAATAAGAATCAGATTATTATATTAATATAAACCACTGATGTTCCGAGCGTTGATTTATATATTAGCATAACTTGTCCCGATTTATCGGGATTAGCACATTTACATAACTTGTCCCGATTATCGGGATTAGCACATTATTTACATATGAAAGCAAAACAAACAATTATTACAATCTGCCTATTGCTGTTTGGAGTGATAGTATTACAAGCACAGGAGTTAACGAGGTTTTATAGAGGTGACAAGTACGGCTATAAGAACGCTGCGGGAAAAGTCGTTATTAAGCCACAATATACACGTGCATGGCAGTTCTCAGGAAACTTTGCGACAGTGGAACACAAAAAAAGTGGAAAGAAGATTATCATAGATAAAACCGGTAAAGAAGTGTTGTCCTACACAGATGTTGATATGATACTATATCAAAATGCGACTATAGCAATAGTAAAACTTTATAAAGATGCTAAATTCTACGTGATAAGTCTTGTAGATTCAAATAAAACTATTGGAGAATATGAAAATATTGATAATTGGTCTAGCTATCGTGACATAAGATTTAATAAAGGATGGACAAAGGTAATGCGAGATAAAGATTATGCACTTATGGATACTCTTGGACATATAACCAAATGGTATAACAAGATAGAATCTTTTAATCAGTATAATATTGCCTATGTAGAGTTATATGATAAATATGGAGCTGTAAACACACGTGGCGAAGAAATAATACCAACGATAAGCGAAAGACCTTTAGAATTTAAAAAAGGAATCACAATAGTGGTATCAAATCATAAACATGCCCTTGTAGATACTCTGGGCAACATAAGAACTCGTTGGTATGATTGGATAGATTTACTTGATGATGGTAGTGCTGATGTAGCATTAGATGAGAAATGGGGAGTCTTAGATACTAATTTAGTAGAGGTAGTACCACCGTTGCTGGAAGGGGAATTTTCTGGCTTAGGAGTTCGTATGGCACTTTTGGGTAGGAGCTATATAGACATAACCGGTAAAACCACATTTGATTTACCTCCGCAATATGAAAAAGGAAGCAATTTTTATCCAAATGGAGTAGCAATAGTGCTGCAAAACGGAAAAATGGGGTTGATAGACACAATTGGTCAAGAGATTTTGGCACCTAAATATGACATAATATATGCATTTCAGGAGGAGTTGGCTGTAATGCAACTCAATAATAAAAAAGGAATTATAGACATGGCAGGTAAAGAGATCGTAGAACCTAATTACGATGAGCTAGCAATACAAAGAGACGGGATACTGGTGAAACAAGATGGAAAGGTAGGACTTATAGATAAGACAGGCAAAGAGATCGTAGCACCTAAATACGATGAGGTAGCAATACAAAGAGACGGGATACTGGTAAAACAAGATGGAAAGGTAGGGCTTATAGATATGACAGGCAAAGAGATCGTAGCACCTAAATATGATGGAATAACAATAGAAAAAGACAAAATACTGGTAAAGCAAAATGGTAAAATAGGACTTATAGACAAGACGGGCAAAGAGATCGTAGCGCCTAAATACGATGGGGTAGAAGGAGAATTCTACGGTGGAGCAATGCGTGTTACACTTAATAACCGGACTGGCTTTGTTGATAAAACAGGTAGAGAAATCATACCACCTCGGTATGAGGCAGCTAATCGTTTTGATAATGGTAAAGCCAGTGTATCACTCAACGGCAGAACGTTTTGCATAGATTTGAACGGTAAGGAAGTAGATTGTCCAAGGATATATACCGGTCCTCGTACAAAAATTAATTATCAATCTGTTGAGTATTTTAATGCATCATCGCGTGGTAGCAAAGCCGGTACGTATAACTTACAGAAAGGAGTGAAGATGAAATTTGAATTTACAACTTCTTCCATTAGTGAATACATTGAGGGAGATATAAGGGCTTGGTCGTTAATTGAAAGTAGACAAATAATCCATTCTGCTTACACCACCCGGCAGGGAGCACAAGGTGTTATGTTCGTTACGTCCGACAACTATTATTACTTTCTGTACACCGGTGCAGATGAGGGTAGATACTTACACGTTACGAATGCAAATGGAGGTACTTATGCTTACGGTAATGTGTATGATAATGATGATGATTAAGATAATTAATCTATAAAAAATAAAAACAGCATAATTATAAATTTGGTAAGTATGAAAACGAACAATTAAATCATGTGATTGTTTAATCTTTATTAAAATTCTAATTATTATGCTAATATTGAAAAATTACATTATGAAGAATAGGTTGAAAAAGTTATTGATAGTAGCACTTTTAATAGTTGCTTCGATTCCTTGTATTCATGTTAATGCACAACCAAAGATATATGTGTCTGATTATATGGTTAGTTGGTCATATCAAAATATATACTTTAAGGATATGAATACCATTTTATTACGATACGATGAAAGTATTCGCGTTTTTAATATAGATAAGCGGAAGTCGGTAGATGTTTATAGTATTGATAAGGAGTTATTTAGAGAACACTTGTATATTGATGATTCAGTGTTATTTACGAAAACGGCTTTATATCACCACAATTATTTTAAAGACTTTAAGAAAATTGCAGACATCAATGTATCTTTTAAGAATGAGGGAAAAACATTAAAGGGATATAATGTAAATTTCCTCAATACAACATTTGATCAGGCTGCTAAGAAACTTATAATTGGAGATGTAATGTTAAAAAAGGTATTTCTTATAGATGCTAAAACCGGAGAAATGGAAACTTACGATGTTCCGGTAGTTAAGAACGGTACTTTTATGCCTTTAAGTGCAAATTATGTGGAACTATGGTTTCCTGCGAAAAAGAAGGGTGACAAGACTTCTTCTTTTATGTATAATTTTAAAACACAGCAGACTATTTATCAATCAGGCTATAACAGTACACCTCTAATGTTTGCAAGAAACTGTTTTCCCATATCCGATTCCATATTTTTAAATCGTTCCGAAAAATTTACTTATTTTACTAAAGATGAATCATTTGGACCTCGTCATTTTGTGAGCCCCGGATTAGTTGATGGATGTTGGAAGAAAAAAATTGATTATGCAAACAATTATCTGATAGTATATGGAGGTAAAGGTTTTACAATAATTGATTTAAAGGATTATAAAATAAAAGCTGCCGTTGAAGGTAAGAAATCTTATAGTTTAGTCTATCCACCAGCATTTAAAGATGATCTACTTTATTATCATCGTAATACTTTTGATGATATAACAATATCTCCTGATGGTAGATATATGGCTGTATTGGGTGGGAAAATTTTAGCCCTTTATGAATTTGATACATTTCTGCGAATCATGGAGTTTGGAGAATGGGATACAATTAGTTACTTAAAATATGATTAAAAAGCTATGAAGATGTATAGATTTTTTTTACTTTTTTTAAGTTTGACTACCAGCTTTGTGTATGCTGATAGCAAAACAAAAAGTTATGATTTTCCTTCAATAGGAATGAAGTTAGGTTTTTATGCTGATGCTAAACCTGCTGAGTTTGCAAAGGGATGGCAGTATACTTATCAACTTAAATCTCAAGGGGATCTGCAATTAAATTCTACGTTGACTATTGATACCACAGCGCAGGGTCTTAATATAGTTAATTTAAGAAAAGGAATTATACGAGACTTTAAGAAGAATCACGAACGATATGAGGTTAATATAACTAACATGATTGGTGAAGGTGAAAGTTTTGTACAACTTACCGGATTTTCTCGTGAGCGACCTGACTTATTTACTTCTCATATAATTTACATGGGGAAGCAAGCTACAATTGAAATAAATCAGGTTATGACGGCTAATGAAGCTAAGAAACAAGATTATGATGATGTGGAATATATGTTTAAACCTTATAATTACACCTATTCTTTCCCTGAGCAGCATATTGAATTGATTTTGAGAGGTCGCTTGCATGCAAAAGTCTCATCTGAAGATAAGGCAGCCATAGAAATCAGTGATTGTAACAGCATATATCGAGATATTAAAGCCTTGGTAAAGATTATTCCTTTCGAAGAGTTAGATAACTTGCGAAGAAATGATAAATTGATGCTGAAAGGATATAAGGCTGATAATCCATCAATTGATGTAAATCCATTAGACTATGAATTCTTTAAACATAAGTTTATGATGGAGGATACTTATGATGAAAATTCATCGGCTTATTTCTTTACTCTAAAACCGGATTCAGAAAAGCTCGGAGAAGTAGATGTGTCGTATTTTTCCTTGATTAAAAAGCCATACATTATTCTTTGCAGAATACACAAACCTTATGTAACAGGGATAAAATTCGCTACTAAAAAAGAACAAGATCTGAATTCAGACTTTGAAGTGGGAGTAATTAAAAGTTTAATGAAGAACCTTACTATTCTGGAGTAATAATATTAGAGCAAATCTAACCTATGCATTAAATTCAATCTAACCTCTAAGTTTTTCTCAAAAATTTAGATTCCTCAAATGTCATTTCTACACTATTTTTAAGATTACCCTGAAATTTGTAATCGTAATGTAATATGTTTGAAATAAGCATGCAACATATCATTTGTTATTTTGCATTGAATTTTTAAATATTACTTTATGAAAACAATAATTATTTTACTATGTTGTGTTACTTCAGTAACAGAGATTTTTTCGCAACATCAAGACTTTAAAATTTCCGGTTATCTTCAAGCTCAGTATCAATATGGAGAAAAAGATGCTTCTCTGAAAGTCGGTGGAGGTAATTCGGACAAGAATCACGACTTCAATCGCATTGGAGTAAGGCGTGGTAGATTAAAATTCGAATACGAGAAAAAAATTGCTTCGGGAGTTTTCCAAATTGATTTAACTGAAAAAGGAGTTGGTCTGAAAGATGCATATCTTTTGGTTAAAATGCCTGCACTTGGAAAAAGCTCCATCAAAACAGGTGTCTTTAATCGTCCTTTCGGATTCGAGATCTCTCATTCTTCGTCCAGAAGATTATCTCCTGAAAGATCAACTGTAGTTACAACATTATTTCCCGAAGAACGTGATTTAGGTGCAATGCTAACACTTCAGGCAGATCAAAGTCCATGGAGTATGTTTAAACTTGAGCTTGCAGCAATTGCCGGCAACGGTATTAAAATGGATATCGATAATCGAAAAGATTACATCGGACATTTATCATTGAATAAAAAGTTGACAGATAAGTCTGTACTGAATGCCGGAATCTCATATTATAATGGTGGCGTATATCAAGGAACATCAAATGTTTACAAGTACGGTATACTCAATAATTACTCAGGAAATATTGGCAAATTTGCTAAAAGAGAGTATTATGGTGTAGATGCACAATTTAAAATCTCAACTGTTTTAGGAGCTACTTATATATATAGTGAATATATTCTTGGTACACAGACAGGAGATAAAAATTCATCTAAAAGTCCTAATTATTCTGCATTACCAACTAACGATACTTATATTAGAAATTTCAGAGGTGGGTATATTACTGTTGAACAAGATTTAGGATTATTACCATTGTCGGTTGTTGCCAAGTATGATTTTTATGATCCTAATAATAAGATTTATAAAGATGAAGTTGGATTAGACGGATCTGCAAAAGGAGACATCGCATACCAAACTTTTGGTTGTGGACTGAATTGGAAAATTAATGAAAATATGAATGCTACGGCTTATTATGAGTGGATTACCAATGAAAGATCTACTAATTTAACAGCTTACAATCAAGACATTGATGATAATGTTTTTACATTACGATTACAATATAAGTTCTAAAAACTTAACCAAATTGTAATATAATTTCAAAGGAAATGTAACAAGATAACAATTATTTTGCATAACAATTTAAATAATAAAAAATGAAACGATTTATTTTATTCTCTTTAGCCATATGTGGCATTTTGTTCTCGGTGAATTCCCAGAAAATAAAAGGTTCTGAAACAGTACTTCCTATATCGGAAAAAACAGCTCAGATTTTCATGAATCATAAAAAATCAGCAACAATTACTGTTACAGGCGGCGGAAGCGGTGTGGGTATTTCTGCTCTATTGGAAGGTACTACTGATATTGCACAAGCTTCAAGAAAAATTAAATTTTCAGAAAGGCAAAAGCTCCAGAATACAGGACAGAATGTGGAAGAAGTTATAATAGCGTATGATGCATTAGCCATTATTGTGAATCCCGGTAATAATGTAAACAAATTAACCAGAGAGCAATTGGAAGGAATATTTACAGGCAAAATAAAAAATTGGAATGAGTTAGGTGGTGCTAATATAAAAATTATACCTTATTCTCGCGAAACATCATCAGGAACTTATGAATTTTTCAGAGAGTATGTGCTTGAAAATAAAAACTTTATGTCCGGTATTATGAGTATGCCTGCAAATGGCTCAATAATTCAATCTGTTAGTCAAACTAAAGGTGCAATTGCTTATGTCGGATTGGCATATCTTAATAAATCGGTTAAGCCTATCGCTGTTTCGTTTGATAATGGCAAGTCATACTCAAAACCAACAGTTGAAAATGCTAAAAACAAATCATATCCGGTAGTGCGACCATTATATTTCTATTATAATACAGCGTCAGAGGCTATTGTGAAACCATATATAGATTTTGTGCTATCACCTGACGGACAAAAGATTATCGAAGAAGTGGGATATGTTACAGTTAAATGATTTTTGAATTATTTCCGTTTATAATTATAATATGACTAATATCAAGGTGTTCAGAAATATAATTGATAAGATAATAGAGAAATTATTTACAATTAGTGGTGCTGTTACAAGTATCACTATTTTGCTTATCACCTTATTTTTATTTAAAGAAGGAATAGGGTTGTTCCATACTCCTGAAGTTGAGCGTGGTTATAAAGTATTTGTAAATTCACAAAATGGGGTAGAAGAGCTTTCTTCTTTAAAGTTGAAGGAGATTTTCGACTCTGAAATTACAAATTGGAGAGATGTTGGTGGAAAGGATTTAGATATTAAGATTTTTAGGATTGATGATGTGTTTAGATTGTATTCTGAAAGTGAATTTGGTGAAAACTACGAACTGCTTCCTCAAAAACTTAACGAAATAATTAGTAAAGAAGATGGCATTATTGCTTTTTTACCTATTCAATATGCTCCTGAAAGTCCTGATGTTAAGGAATTGCTATCTAAAAATATCAATGCAAAAGATTATTTCTTTGGTAAAGAATGGATTCCAACTGCAACTCCTGCACCATTATTCGGTGTACTACCTTTAGTATTAGGTACCTTGTTAGTTAGTATTATGGCACTAGTAATGGCAGTACCCTTAGGTTTGGGCGTTGCTATATACTTATCGGAATTAGCAGGAGAAAATCAGAGAAAATTGATGAAACCCATAATTGAACTGCTTGCAGGTATCCCTTCTGTAGTATACGGCTTTTTCGGATTAGTAGTAATTGTACCTTTTGTGCAGAAAACATTGCAGATTCCTGTTGGAGAAACGGCATTTACCGGCAGTGTTGTTTTGGCTATTATGTCACTGCCAACCATAATATCAGTTGCAGAAGATGCTATGAGGAATACTCCGAGATCTATGCGAGAAGCAAGTTTAGCTTTAGGTGCAACAAAATGGCAAACAGTTTATAAGGTTATTATTCCTTATGCAAAATCAGGAATTTCTGCTGCTGTGGTTTTAGGTATTGGAAGAGCTATCGGAGAAACAATGGCAGTGATGATGGTTACGGGCAACGCAGCTGTAATACCTGTTTCTATCTTCGAATCGGTACGAACTATTCCTGCTACAATCGCAGCCGAATTAGGTGAAGCGCCTACAGGAGATGCTCACTATCAGGCTTTATTCCTACTTGGATGTATATTGTTTGTTTTTACAATGATAATATCCATTTCTGCCGAATTTATTTCAAAAAAGCAATATAATAAAGCGAGTTAATTATGAGTAAAAAGGTAAATCAGATAATTGCTTTTACAATCTTCAGGATATTCGGACTTTTGGTTGTAGCAATCTTATTTGGAATCTTAGGTTTCATTGTTTTTAATGGTATCAAGGTTGTCAATTGGGAGTTTCTAACCACCTTTCCTAAAGATGGTATGACATCCGGAGGTATTTTTCCTGCAATAGTCGGTACATTTTACTTAATCATTGGTAGTCTTATTTTTGCATTTCCACTGGGTGTAATGTCGGCAATTTATACTAATGAATATGCAGGAAATAGTTGGATTGTAAAGTTTATTAGAATTATGACCAATAATCTTGCAAGTATTCCTTCAATTGTTTTCGGGCTTTTCGGAATGTCGTTATTTGTGAATAAACTGAATTTTGGTGATTCTATTTTAGCAGGTTCGTTAACATTAGGCTTGCTAACTTTACCGTTGATTATTCGTACTACAGAGGAAGCATTGAAAGCTGTTCCCGATGGTTACAGAACAGGTAGTTATGCTCTAGGAGCAACTAAATTGCAGACGATTAAAAGAGTTGTTTTACCAACTGCATTTCCTAATATTATTACCGGTTTAATTTTATCTGTCGGGAGAGTATCCGGTGAAACAGCTCCGATTTTATTTACTGCAGCAGCATATTTTCTTCCTAAATTGCCTTCTGGGATATTTGATCAAGTAATGGCTTTACCATATCATCTTTATGTGTTGGCAACCAATGGAACTGATTTGGAAGCTTCTCGTCCGATGGCATATGGAACGGCATTAGTGCTGATTGTTATAGTGTTAATAGTGAATTTACTCGCTTCGTTTTTGAGAGGGAAGTTAGAGAAAAATAAAAAAAATACATAAAATCTAAATAAAGTAGTAATGATAGAAACTAAAAATATTGATTTTTATTACGGCAATTTTCAAGCTCTTAAAAACATTAATATGAAAATTGGAGCTAATACCGTAACTGCATTTATTGGTCCTTCTGGTTGCGGAAAGTCAACATTCCTGCGATTGTTTAATAGGATGAATGATCTAATTGATGACACCAGAATGGAGGGGCAGTGTATTGTAGATGGCAAAGATATTTATAACAAATCGATAAATATCGATGAACTTAGAAAGAAGGTGGGAATGGTATTCCAAAAACCTAATCCCTTTCCTAAATCAATATTTGAGAATGTAGCTTATGGCTTGAAAGTAAATAATATGGGCGATAGACGTTTCATTGCTCAGCGAGTGGAAGAGTCTCTTAAATCGGCTGTACTTTGGGACGAGGTGAAAGATAAACTTAATAAGTCAGCTTTGGAACTGTCGGGCGGGCAGCAACAAAGACTATGTATTGCTCGTGCTTTAGCAGTTGCTCCTTCAATTATCCTGATGGACGAACCTGCATCTGCTTTAGACCCTATATCAACTTCTAAAATAGAAGAACTGATTCATCAGCTGAAACAACAATATACAATTGTGATAGTAACTCACAATATGCAACAGGCAGCACGTGTTAGCGATACTACAGGATTCTTTATGCTTGGTGAATTAATTGAATATAACAATACAAAGAAGATATTTCTGAATCCTGATAATGAGGCTACACAGAATTATATTACAGGAAGGTTCGGTTGATTAAATAATAAATTAAAATATCAGATAGAAATGAAACATAATGAACAAGAGATTAAAGTCCTGAAAGATGAGATTAATCAGATGTGGAGGTTGGTTATTTCACAACTTGAGAAATCAAGACAGGCTCTGCTGAATAACAATGTAGAATTGGCATTTGAGATTGTTAGTATGGAGAAACGTGTCAATGCGTTTGAACTGAAGATAGAAAGTAATTGTGAAAACTATATTGCATTGTATAGTCCGGTTGCCATAGATCTCAGATTGGTATTGTCAATTATGAAGATAAGCATCACATTAGAACGTATAGGAGATTTTGCAGATGGAATTGCTCGGCATGTCATCGAAAGAGATTGCAGTAATGTTGATAAAAAACTTGTTGAAGAATTAGAAATTGAAAAAATGTTTGATATACTTATCAATATGATTACAGATAGTTTTGTGGCTTTGAATTCGGAAAATACCAAGACATCGGGTAGAATATTGGCGAAAGATGAGGAAGTTAATACAATTTATCACAAGTCATTCCAAAGGTTAGATGAATATCTGCAAAAGAACCCCCAAGAGATTTTATGTGGATTAAAACTTATGCTGTTAATAAGGAAGATGGAACGAATAGGAGATCATTGTAGCAATATAGTTGAAGAAATTGTTTTTTATATCGAAGCAAAAGTTTTGAAACACAAAGGTAAAATGGAACAAATCGAATAATGATATTAATTAAAATAAATATCTTTGCAAAAATAAAATAGCTAATGAGTCAGTATAAAATTTTATTAGTTGATGACGACAGAAATATCTCTGAAATCTTAGAGTTTAATCTTAAAAGTGAAGGCTTTGATGTCGAGACTGTATACTCTGCCGAAGATGCCCTAAAGAAACCCATTGCTGAAGAGTTTAATTTGATATTATTAGATATAATGATGGGTGGAATGTCGGGCTTTAAAATGGCAGAAATACTTCGTAAAGAGAATGTTAAAGTTCCAATAATATTTCTTACTGCAAAAGATACTGAGAATGACATGTTAACCGGATTTTCAGTTGGCGGCGATGATTATATTGCAAAGCCATTTTCAGTTAAAGAGGTGATAGCAAGAGTTAAAGCAGTATTAAAACGCACAAACAAACAGTCGGATAATAATGATGATAGTAATATTATAACGATAGGAAAACTAAGCATTAATGTTAACTTGAAAGAAGTATCTATTGATGGCCAGGAAGTTACTCTGACTAAAAAGGAGTTTGAATTATTACTTATGCTGGCACTCAAACCCGAAAATATCTTCTCAAGAGAACAAATTATTAATATAGTTTGGAAAGAAACACCTTATATAACAGAACGTACTGTAGATGTACACATTACACGATTGAGGAAAAAATTAGGCGATTATGGTGGAGCTATTACCAATCGCTCCGGCTATGGATACAGATTTAATGCAGATGTATTAGGTGATTAGTGATTGGTGATTGGTGATTGGTGATTAGTGATTGGTGATTGGTGATTGGTGATTGGTGATTAGTGATTGGTGATTAGTGATTGGTGATTGGTGATTGGTGATTGGTGATTAGTGATTGGTGATTAGTGATTGGTGATTAGTGATTAGTGATTGGTGATTGGTGATTAGTGATTGGTGATTGGTGATTGGTAATTGGTAATTGGTGATTAGTAATTGGTCAATAGTCAATAGTTTGGAGTCATTAGACAATAGACTATAGACCATAGACCACATTAACACATTGGCATAACTTGTCCCGATTATCGGGATTAGCACATTATTTAAACATATGAAACTGACATATCGACAACGGATGTTTTTGTATTTTGCAGTGCTATTTACTTGTTTTACAATGGGTATAATAGTTTTTGAGCGATCAAGGGAAACTACGTTTAAAACTGAAGCATTAGAGGGTAAATTAGATGTTTATGCAGAACTAATCCAAAATTCGTTGACAGATGATGTAAGTAGCTATAAAGAGAACCTATCGTTAATATCTTCAGTAGTATCCAATTTGAGGATAAGCGTTATTGATTTACAGGGTAATGTCTTGTACGACAATATTGTTGATAGTTATTCTACAATGGAGAACCACTTAAATAGAGAGGAAATTAAAATAGCTCAACTGAAAGGTAACGGCTCATATATTCGTAAATCAGAGACTAATAATCAACCATATCTTTATTATGCTAAAAAGTTTATTGACAGATATATAAGAGTTGCATTGCCCCATACTGTTCAATTGCGACATTTCCTTCAAGCCGACAATATGTTTCTATATTTTCTGCTTGTACTTTTTGTAGTTTTTCTCTTCGTTATTCACAAGATTACCGCTCAGTTTGGTGCTTCGATTAATAAATTGCGTAATTTTGCCCTTCAATCACATGAAGTGTCGCCTACATCCATACAGTTTACTGAAGATGAGTTAGGAGAAATCGGTAGAAAAATTATCGAAAATTATCGGCTTTTGGAAGAAAATAGAAAGAATATCTTTCTTGAAAGGCAAAAGCTATTACAGCATATCCAAATTTCAGAAGAAGGTATATGTTTCATTTCTTCACTCAATGAGATTGAGTTTTATAATGGATTATTTATTCAATATATTAATCAGATAACTGATAATCCGGTAAGCAATCCAAATGTTATTTTGCTTGACGATGTGTTTGTTGATCTGCATAAATTTATTATTTCACGAGAGGTTAATTATTTCGAATCCAAAATTGAGAAGCATGGTAAAGTGTTTTCCTTAAAAGCCACAATTTTTGATGATAATAGTTTTGAAGTTATACTCACAGATATTACTCAACAGGAAAAAATGCAGCAGTTGAAACAAGAAATGACAGGTAATATCGCACACGAATTAAGAACACCGATTACAAGTATACGTGCTTATTTGGAGACTGTTTTAGATCAAAATATTCCTGAAGATAGAAAACAATATTTTACACTACAAGCATATAATCAAACAATTACTTTGTCTGAACTGATAAAAGATATGAGCTTGATAGCCGAAATAGAAGAGGCTCCTAATACGTTTGAGCTTGAAGAAATTAATTTTGTTGAATTGTTGGAGAAGTTAAAGGATGAAGTACATGGAGGACTCATTAAGAAGAATATTAAAATCAGTTGGTCTATACCTGATAATCTAACTATAAAAGGTAATTCCGGATTAATCAATGCAATCTTTAGAAACCTGATAGAGAATGTTGTTAGACATGCGGGAGAAAATATAGAAATAAATATTTCTGCATTCAATGAAGATAATGAATATCACTACTTTTCATTTTATGATACAGGTGTTGGAATAGGAGACGAAAAGCATCTTCAACGGTTATTCGAACGGTTTTATCGTGTTCATGAAGGAAGGGCGCGCGATACAGGAGGTTCCGGACTTGGTCTGTCAATTGTAAAAAATGCAGTGCTTTTTCATAAGGGCAGAATCTCAGCAAAAAATCGAAAAGAAGGCGGTTTGGAATTTATCTTCCAGTTACATAAATAATTACTGTAAAATCTACTTAAATAAGTCTCAGTTGTGTTTTTAAAGGCAAAATACTATCTTTGTGCCTGAAAAAATAGTGCTTCGGTTTGTCGCTTTGCAAATAAGTAAAGAGGAAAGTCCGGGCAACATAGAGCACCATACTTCCTAACGGGAAGCTGTTCGTGAGGGCAGGGTAGTGTAACAGAAAATAACCGCTTCGGGCAACTGAAGTAAGGGTGAAAAGGTGAGGTAAGAGCTTACCGGTATTTATGGCAACATAGATAGCCGTACATCCTATGGGTTGCAAGATCATGTATACCGGCGTATGTAGGACTGCTCGTCTGATGTCGGGGGGTAGATCGCTTGAGGTAGTTGGTGACAACTGTCCCAGATAAATGACAAACACCTTGCATGCAGGGTACAGAACCCGGCTTACAGAAGCACTGTTTTTTTATCGTAATGATTATAGAGCATATTCTCAAAATGAAGCTCAGTTTACGAATAAAATAATGTTGTTAAAGAAACTATATGTCGGCTAAACTAATTATATTCTCAGCACCATCAGGATCAGGAAAAAGCACAATTGTAAATCATTTGTTACAAAGAGGTTATGATATTGAGTTTTCAATATCTGCAACCAGTAGATTACCTCGTGGTAACGAAAAAGATGGAGTTGAGTATTACTTTCTTACACCTGATGAATTTCGCAAAAGAATTGCAGCAGATGAGTTTATTGAATATGAGGAAGTTTACAAAGATACTTATTATGGAACTTTAAAAACAGAAATTCAAAGGATAGGGGATAAGGGTAAAAATATTGTGTTTGATGTTGATGTAGTTGGAGGATTAAATATAAAAAAACAATTTGGTGAACGAGCACTATTAATATTCATTGCACCGCCAAGTATAGAAGTACTTCGTGAACGACTGACATCAAGAGGAACAGACTCGCCTGAAATGATAGATTTACGCGTTGCAAAGGCTAATTATGAACTTTCCTTTGCTCCGCATTTCGATGTTACCATAGTAAATGATGACTTAGAAAAAGCCCAAAAAGAAGCAGAAAGGGTATTGAATGTATTTCTGCAAAAATAATTATAGATGGAATGCGGATGACACGGATTTTCAAACGCTGATCTCAAATCCGTGGATATCAGCGTTGCTTGCATCCGCTTTATCTGCGTTCTATTTTACGAATATCAAAGTCTGCTTGTTGAAGGTTTATCTTTTATTTGATCGATACATGCCCTTACAAAATCCCATTTTTCATAATCACTTCGCATAGCAGTACCATTCCAGAATACAAAATCAATATCAATAGGAACTTCACCCTTTGATTTACCCTCTAAAGTACGACCTAAATCTTGCTCTATTTGTTTAAAAAATCTCACAGAATCAATAAAATACTCATCTGATAATATCTTTATAGCCTGATTCAGAAAATAATTCTTATACTTTTTATTTCTTGGTAAAGTAATCAGCACAGTACTCTCATCAATGATTTCATATTTGTCATTGATCTTTTCTTTTGCCTTTGTTATGTTTTCCTCAGAATTTATATTGCTTCCAAGCATTATAATACCTTCGTTCATAAATATATGATGTAATTTGAGATTTATCTCGAAATGTTTTTCAATCTTTAATAAAAAAAGCCGAAGTAAATCTCCGGCTCTAAATATTTATACTGCTAATTAATAATGATAGTCTTTTAGTTGTTCCTGAAGACGTTTACGAGCCAGGAAAATACGACTTTTAACAGTTCCTATTGGTAAATTCATTTTTTCTGCAATCTCTTCATATTTATATCCCTGAACATGCATAGAGAAAGGAATCCTATATTCGTCAACAAACGAATTGATGCTGTTTTTGATTTCTCCAACAGAATAGGAACTTTCCGGGCTTTCAAAACCTGAGTTCTGAGACAGATTCAGATGATGCAAATCTTCAGTTTTATCAATTACAGTCTGGTTACGAACAATCTTACGATAGTTGTTTATGAAGATATTCTTCATAATCGTGAGCACCCAGCCTTTAAAATTGATGTTATCAGTAAACTTGTCCTGATTATCCAATACTTTTAGGGTAGTATCCTGCAGTAAATCTTCTGCTTCATCACGATTTAATGTGAGTGAAAAAGCAAAATTTCTCATGTTACTCTGCAATGCTACCAGCTCATTTTCAATGTGTACTTTTTTCATTTTCTGCCTTTTTTATTTGTTAATAATTAAACAGAACCTAATATGGGTTCTAAACCATATTATGAAAAAACTTCCTGATTAAGCAAGTGATTGATTGTCAGCTGTCTATACTGAATGATACTAAATAAAGAGCTCTTTCGAAAATTTTTCTATAATATTTTCGATGCAAATATAAACATATATTTTTGAATTATTGTATATTTGACGAAAATTTAATAAAAAATGAAACATTTTATTTTAACAACTTTATTTTTAATCGTTATAAATAGTATCAGTAGCTCTTTAAATGCTGAAACAAAAATTATTTATAAAATCGATATTAAAAAGGAAATAGGCAGTGCGACATGGCTTTATACTCAAAAAGGATTTGAAGAAGCGCATGAAAAAAATGCCGATATAATTTTGATACATATGAATACATATGGTGGTGAAGTTTTATATGCCGATTCAATTCGTACTAAAATCCTTAACGAACAACTTCCCGTGTATGTATTTATAGATAATAATGCAGCATCTGCAGGTGCTTTGATATCAATAGCATGTGATAAAATATTTATGAGGCCTGGTGGAAGTTTTGGCGCAGCTACTGTTGTCAATCAAACCGGAGAGCAAATGCCTGATAAATATCAATCCTATATGCGTGCAACAATGCGAGCTACAGCCGAAGCTCATGGGCAAGATACAATCATTAACGGTAACGATACTATTTATAAATGGAAACGTGATCCGATGATTGCAGAGGCAATGGTAGATGAACGAACAGTTGTACCTAATTTGATAGATTCAGGTAAAACACTGACTTTCACACCTCAGGAAGCACAAAAATATAACTATTGTGATGGAATTGTTTCAAGCATTGATGAGTTGGTAACAGATAAACTGAATATTGAATCATATGATTTGGTTGTTTTTAAACCTACTCCTATTGATGAAATTAGAGGATTTCTTATGAGCACCATAATTCAAGGTATTTTAATAATGTTGATTATAGGAGGAATTTATTTTGAATTACAAACGCCCGGTATTGGATTCCCATCAATTGTAGCAATTGCTGCTGCTTTATTATATTTTGCTCCTTTATATATTGAAGGATTAGCAGCTAATTGGGAGATTTTGTTATTTATAATAGGTCTGATCTTGGTTGCATTGGAGATTTTTGTCATACCCGGTTTTGGCATTGTCGGTATATTAGGGATTATTTTTGTAATTGGCGGATTAACACTTAGTCTGTTAGAAAATGTAGATTTTGATTTCGGACCTGTTCAGGAAGGAAAGATAGGTAAGGCATTATTGACTGTAACAGCCGGTATTTCGTTCGGATTTGCTCTCGTCATATATTTGAGTTCGCTTATTGGAGCTAAAGGATTATTTAGAGGAATTGCATTAAATACTAATTTGGAGAAAGATGCAGGCTACATAGGAGTTTCAATGGAGCAAAAAGCGTTAGTAGGAATGGAAGGTAAAGCAAGCACCGATTTACGCCCTTCCGGCAAAGTGTTTATAGATGGAGAAGTGTACGATGCTGTAGCTGAAATTGGCTTTATTCCTAAAAATACTGTGGTGAAAGTTGTAAAATACGAAATGGGACAGTTGTATGTACAGGTTGTAAAATAAAAACAACCGGATAAAAAATAAAACCGGTGAGCAATCTTAAGATGAATGTATAGAAAAGAATTTTTAAAATCATTGGCATTATTGCCTTTATCAGGAGTAGCTATGAAACTAAATGCCCTAAATAAAATAACAGAGCCGTTTAATAATACGAAAAAAATGCCTGTTCTGTTTTTGGGACACGGTAGCCCGATGAACGCTATTGAAGAGAATGAATTTGTACAAAACTTTAGAAATATCGGTAAAGAGATTACCAAACCCAATGCCATTCTTTGTGTCAGTGCACATTGGGAAACGCGAGGTACCTTTGTAACTGCAATGCAAAACCCACCCACCATTCATGACTTTGGAGGTTTTCCTCAAGAGCTTTTTGATGTACAATATCCTGCACAGGGAAGTCCGGAATTGGCAATAGAAACAAAATCGCTTATCAAAAAAACGGAAATAGGATTAGATGATAAGTGGGGACTTGACCATGGTACTTGGAGTGTCATAAAACACATGTATCCTAATGCTGATATTCCTGTTATTCAACTGAGTTTGGATTATTATCAAACGCCTCAATATCACTATGAACTTGCTAAAGAATTACAATCACTTCGTGAGAAAGGTGTTTTGATTATCGGAAGCGGAAATATGGTTCATAATTTAAGGATGGTGGAATGGCGAAAATTAAACGAAACCTATGGCTTTGATTGGGCATTGGAAGCAAACGACAAGATGAAGCAATTTATCATAAATGACGACCATAAATCCTTAATCAATTATTCGCAACACGGTAAACCTTTCCAACTCTCCATTCCTACTCCCGAACATTATTTGCCTTTGCTCTATGCACTTGCACTCAAAGATAAAAATGACCAAGTAAGTATTTTCAACGACAAACCTGTTGCCGGCTCACTGACCATGACAAGCGTAAAGATTGATAAAGTGTGAGATCAAGAGGCATTCACAAATTAGAAAATTTTTTGATTCGTTTTCTTTCAAACTTATTACTTAAAGAAAATTATTCGCTTAAAAATCGAGAAATGCATATTCTTAATGACACTGTAAATGACACTGTAAAATCTCAAAATGACACTGTATTTTCATTGATTAAGCGAGACAATAAAATAACGGCTAACGAAATCAGTGAACGATTGAAAATAAGTTTAAGTACCGTAAAACGCAAAATTAAAGAGCTTAGAGACAACGGGAAACTGGAGCGTATTGGTAGTGATAGAACAGGACGGTGGAAAATAATCGAATAAAATTGCAAAGCGATATTAATTTATTACTTGCATACAATCATTTGATAAAATCGTTGAATATTAAACAAATGATTCATGTATTTGTGTGTTTTTAGTATATTAGATATACGCGGCAAACAGAAATCTGTTAAGTTATGTAATACCTTGGATTACAAAGGATATTACTTTACATAAAGCAAATATATATATGCTAAGACGATTTGAGTTGTGGATGTGATTGTTAACTGTCATTTAAGGTAAGCAGTAGCAACTATGTAGAAAACTAAACCAAGTAAATAAAATTATTAATATACTACCACAGCTATATTTAAAAAAGTTGTATCTTTGAGTTTTATTCATTCTATAAAATATGGACAAACAAATACCAAGTGAAAAAGTTATTAGAGAACTGGTTAGTTCAAACGTTCGCACTTTTGCACAAACTTTTAGCGAACGGCATATTAGTGAATTTGATAATCCAGACGGCACTCTCAACATGAAAATACATAATGTTTTCATTGCTGTATTGGGCGAAGAAATACAATATTATACTGCTTTAGTTCGTTCCTTCGATAGTTCATTAGGGAATATGCTCGAAAATTTGGCTATCAGTATTGCAAAAATATTTTATACTATTACTGATAGGGTTAGTGGACCACTTTATCCCGAACAAACAGCTAAAATTGCAGAATTGCTCGAAGCCTATAAAAACACGAAAAACCCTAAAAAAGCAAGTGTTGATGATTTTAATTTGCTACGTAATATTAAAAACCCAACGGAAGTTGAAATAAAAACTCATATAAGCGACTACTATTTATTTGATGAGGAAACAAATGAACATTTTCTAATTGAATTAAAAATTGGAGGTGATTTGGATAATAAGAAAGCACGAGCAGAAAAAGAAGCTATTTTTGAACAATATGCAATTTTATCTAACACATTAGAAAAAGAAGCTGTGATAAAATGTTATTTCGCAACGGCATATAATAGGTATGGGGAGAACAAACCGTGGACACAAGTACGAGTTAAGCAATTCTTTTCTAATGAAGAATTATTAATTGGAGAGGATTTTTGGAATTTTGTATGTAAATCCGATGATGGATATAGTATTGTAATTGATGAGTATAAAAAGAATGCTCATATCATAAGGGAGGCATTAGACTGTATTAAAAACAAATATCTCTCATAAATGAAAACAGAAAAATTCTCAATAGTTCAAGGTGATTGTTTCGATTTAATAAAAGAAATTAAAGCAAGCTCTATAGATTTAATTTTGACCGATCCTCCATATAATTTGGCAAAACATTCCACAGGTAACATAAAATTTGATTGGAGACAAGATGTTAACAACGATATTGCTGATTGGGATAAAAAGGATATTGAACCTGAAAAAATTGCTGATGAATTCGTGAGGGTACTAAAGCCTAATGGCAATTTATTTATTTTTTGCAGCTATAACCTAATTGGGAAATGGTACGATGCTTTAGATCATAAATTTGATGCAACTAATTTTTTTGTATGGCATAAAACAAATCCAACACCAAAATTTTTTAAGAATGGTTTTTTGAATAGTTGTGAAATAATACTTTGCTGTTGGAACAAAAAGCATAAATGGAATTTCAGTAACCAAAAAGAAATGCATAACTTTTTTGAAACACCTATATGTTCTGCGCCAGAAAGATTGAAAGATCCTAAACACCCAACACAAAAACCTGTTGAATTACTGGAACATATTATCAAAATTGCTTCAAATGAAAATGATATAGTGTTTGATCCATTTATGGGAGTTGCCTCAACAGGAGTTGCATCATTAAAAAATAACAGAAAATTTGTAGGTATAGAATTAGAAGAAATTTATTTTGAAGCTTCTAAAAATCGTCTAATAAATATATAAAAATGAATGTCCTATTTGAAAATACACAAGTTGAATTAAAACCCTTTTTGAAATGGCCAGGTGGAAAATCAAAGGAATTGAAAGTTATCATTCCGAACTTACCCGAAAGGATTGATAATTATTATGAGCCTTTCATAGGAGGAGGGGCTGTCTATTTTGCTATTTCAAGTGCAAAACATTATTTCATAAATGACAAATCAAAAGATTTAGTTGAGTTATACCAAAATATAAAATCTAAAAACAACAAAGAACTTTTCAGTATATTATCTGAAATGGATAATTATTGGAAAAGGCTTGATACTATTTTTGAACTCCATAAATCTGTTTTAAACGAAATATATTTTACTAAAAGAAAAAATGATGAGTTTAACGTAAAAAATGCTATAAAACAATTTGTTGAGAAAAATATTACCGACTTCACAGATCCTATATTGTCTATTTTTGGATTTGATTTGTTCTTTTATTCAAAGGAATTAAAAATAAATCTAAATCGTAAAATGTTACGAATGAGAAAATTAGAGCAAGAGAAGGGACTACTCTCTGATTCTGATGTTGATGTAAACATTCTGACCGCTATTAAAAGTTCTTTTTATATGTATTTTAGAATGTTGTACAACAAACCTGAAAAATATAACATTTCATCAATTGTTTATAGTGCGATTTATTTTTTTATTCGGAATTACACTTATAGTGGAATGTTTCGTTACAATGCAGATGGAGAGTTTAATGTACCTTACGGAGGCATAGGCTATAATGGTAATTCGCTTGACAAGAAAGTAAAATATATTGCGAGTAAAGAAATACAAAATAAGCTACAAAACACAACAATTGAAAATGCTGACTTTTACGAGTTTATGAAATTGAAAAACACAAATAAAAATGATTTCATTTTTTTAGACCCACCGTACGATACCGAATTTAGTACTTATGATCAAAATGAATTTACTCAGAACGACCAAATAAGGTTAGCTAATTTTCTTATAAACGAAACAAACTGCAAGTGGCTATTAGTGATAAAAAATACTGATTTTATTCATAAGCTTTATGAAAGAGAAATAATAAACATTAAGTATTTTGATAAATCATATAATGTGAGTTTTATGAATAGGAACGACAGAAAAACAGAGCATTTGTTGATAACAAATTATTGATATGACAAAAGATAAAGTAACTGAAACATAACTTATTATACCTTCGATATGAACAACTATTGGGAAACAGATGCGGCAACATATGAACTACTTCAAAAGTTGAAGCAGTTTATAAGCTTTGTTTCAAATTTGAGATATACAACAAAAGCAGACAAACAAAAAGCAAAAATAATTGAACGATTAATTACAACTATAAACAAACCGATAACTTTCAAAAATTGGAATGTTTGTTTAGACATTTTTGACAGAGACATCCAATATGGAATAGATAAACAAGGTGGTACTTATTGGAGAAGTTGGTCAGTTTGGTTTGAAAAAGATTATTTGAAAATTGAAGCAAAGACACGCCATACAGAAGAACCGGTATACCATTATGGTGATGACTTTTATTACAGTGCTTACATATCCTTTAAGCCCGATCTTATCGGTGATAGACTTTATATTCAGGAAGACATAAAGGCATTTGTTTCAGATGCTTTGCAATATGAAAACTATATTACTGATAGTTTAAACGATATTGAAATAGATATAGATGTTGAAAATTAAAGACAAGACAAGACAAAATGAGATGTAAATAAAATTTGACACATAATACACTCTAAGTGTACCTCATATCTGACAGGACTACTGCATACACCATATAAAAAAGAACTCCTAAACTAAATATTAGTAAAGGAGTCCATTTATATTTCAATTGTGTTACTCTCGTTAGGGAAGTCTGAAAAGATATTCTCTATACGACTATGACTGCGATTGTAAATTTACATTACAACGCCAAATACCTTTCTGCTTCAATAGCAGCTTGACAGCCTGTTCCGGCAGCAGTAATGGCTTGACGATAATGTGGGTCGGCAACATCACCCGCTGCAAATACTCCGGGTACATTGGTTCTGGGAGTGCCAGGTATGGTCTTTATGTATCCGACTTCATCTGTTTCAACCCAAGGTTTGAATATGTCAGAGTTTGGTTGGTGACCGATTGCTAAGAAGAAACCATCAATTTCTATATGTCTCTGTTCTTCGTCTGATTGTCCTCTACGTTTTACTAAATTAGCACCTTGTACAACTCTCTCGCCTGTTAACCCAACAGTTTCGTGCTCGAATAAAACTTCAATTTTAGGATTTTTAAATACTCTTTCTTGCATAATTTTAGATGCACGTAAAAATGGTTTGCGCACAATCATATAAACTTTAGAGGCTAAGCCCGAAAGATAAATTGCTTCTTCACATGCTGTATCTCCACCTCCAACAACCGCTACCTTCAAATTACGATAGAAAAAACCATCGCAAGTGGCACATGCAGAAACGCCTGAGCCTGAATATTTTGTTTCATCGGGAATACCCAAATATTTAGCAGTGGCACCCGTAGAGATAATCAATGTATCAGTTTCAATAACTTTTTCGCCATCTATGGTAACTTTGTAGGGCGCACTCGATAAATCAGTTGCAGTAGCATGACCAAAACGTATATCTGCACCAAAACGTTCTGCTTGTTTTTTTAAGTCAACCATCAATTCCGGACCGGTAATTCCTTCAGGATAACCAGGGAAATTTTCGACTTCATTGGTTGTAGTCAACTGACCGCCCGGTTGCATACCTTCATATAAAACCGGTGATAAATTTGCTCTCGAAGCATAAATTGCAGCTGTATAACCAGCAGGACCTGAGCCTATTATAAGGCATCTAACTTTTTCATTCATGTTTATGTATATTTACTGTTTACTAATCACTAATCACTAATCACTATTCACTAATCACCAATCACCAATCACTAATCACCTCAAATCATTCACAACAGCATCTCTAACTTTCGATTTATCAAATTTAAAAACTTCGGGCTTTACATTTACACCCTTCTGATAATTAGTGAATTGAATAATATTTTGTGTACCATTTTTATATTCAATCATTATACTTTGTAAATCTTCGGTAGTCTTATTGATTTGAATAATAACCTTATTAAAATCTGCTTTCTTGTTTTTTGCTGTTAATTCAATAACATGATTTTGAGGGCTTTTGGTTTTGCTGAATTGAATCTGACTTGCAGCTTTAAATGCCGATATAATGGCAATCGGATTTATTTGAGCTAATTCGTCAGTTTCAGGTTCAGAAATATTTACTTCATTCGACTCTTTCATGTATGCCCATTGGGTTTTACCATCGAACCATACCTTCAATTCGTCCGATTCAAGGAAAAATTGGTTTGCTCTCAAGATAATCTTTCCGGAAATCAGTTGCGAATTTACACTATTTTTTTCTGAAACCTTAATAGTAAAATCCGACTGTATGGTCTGTTTCTGAAATGAGTTGATGAAGTTGTTTGTAAGTTGTTCAGCATCAGTCTTGTTCTGAGAGAAACTGACTAAAATAGAGTTTATTAATAGTAATATAGAAAGTATATATTTTGTTGAATTCATACTTTTACAAGTTCTTTAAAATCTGTTCTAAATGGTATTCATCCATCACCAATACTTGTCGTGCTTTGCTGCCTTCATTTGGTCCGATAATACCCGCAACTTCCAACTGATCAACAATCCTGCCGGCTCTATTATAACCAATCGAGAATTTTCGTTGAATATTGGAAGTAGAGCCTTGCTGAGTGCTAACTATCAATCGTGCAGCATCTTCAAATAAAGGATCGCGTTTGCTCATGTCAATAGCTCCAACATCTACGCCTTCACCTTCTGCACCAACATATTCAGGTAAGTAAAATGCAGTTGGATATCCCTGCTGAACTGTAATATGATGAACGATATTTTCAACTTCGGGAGTATCTACAAAAGCACATTGAACACGTATCAATTCATTACCAGAGGTAAATAACATATCACCTCTACCTACAAGCTGATTTGCACCTTGTCCGTCAATAATAGTGCGTGAGTCGACCAAAGATGATACCTTGAAAGCTACTCTTGCAGGGAAATTAGCCTTAATCACACCTGTAATAATGTTAACAGATGGACGCTGTGTAGCAATAATCATGTGGATACCAACAGCTCGTGCTAATTGTGCTATTCGTGCAATAGGCAGTTCCACTTCTTTACCTGCTGTCATAATTAAATCTCCAAACTCATCGATGATAACAACAATATAAGGTAAAAACTTATGACCTTTTTCGGGATTTAACTGACGATTTATGAATTTCTCGTTATACTCTTTAATATTTCTAACATGAGCCTTCTTCAGTAAATCATATCGATCATCCATTTCATGACATAGCGAGCTAAGTGTTTCTACGACTTTGGTTGTATCGGTTATTATAGCATCTTCACCATCAGGCAATTTAGCTAAATAATGTTTTTCGATATCGCCATAAATATTAAACTCAACCTTCTTGGGGTCGATTAATACAAACTTCAATACTGATGGATGTTTCTTATATAATAATGATGTGATGATTGCATTTAATCCTACTGATTTACCCTGACCGGTTGCTCCGGCGACTAATAAGTGAGGCATTTTGGCTAAGTCAACCATAAAAATCTCATTTGTAATAGTCTTGCCAAAAGCGATAGGCAGCTCAAATTTAGATTCCTGAAATTTCTTGGAAGCAATAACGGAATGCATTGAAACTATTTGTGGGTCAGCATTTGGGACTTCAATACCTATTGTACCTTTACCCGGAATAGGAGCAATAATACGAATACCTGTTGCTGCTAAACTAAGCATAATATCGTATTCGAGATTACGAATTTTCGATACACGAATACCTTCTTTTGGTACTATTTCATATAAGGTAATTGTAGGACCAACTGTGGCTTTAATGCTTTTTATCTCAATACCGTAATGCTGAAGCGTTGTAGTAATGCGTTCTTTATTAGCAGTTTGCTCCTTCATATCTATCTGAGTCCCATTTTCGCTGCCATACACTTTTAGCAAATCAAAAGTAGGAAACTTATAATGCGATAAATCTAATGTTGGGTCGTATTGACCTAATTTATCTAAATTATATGAAGGATCATCATTTTCATCATTTTGAATTGACTTAGCATCTAACGTTCTATTTTCTTCATTGATATGAGGTTTTTCAATTTCAAATATTACGTCGGAAGTTGATGATATTTCATCTTCAATTTCTTCTTCAGAGTCGTCTTTTGAAGAATCTCGCAGCCAATCTTCAGGTACTATCTCTGTACCGATAGCAACACTAAATGAATCATCATCTATGTTATCTTCAATTATATCAGTATCCGGAGTTTTGCTTTTTCGAGAGAATAAATTTCTTAAAAACACAATTGTCTGAGCCGTAACAAGGATGCCGTAAACAAGTAATGACCCTGCAAGACTGAGTATTAGTCCTAATTCCCCAATATAAGACACTATCCATTTACTTGCGACAACGCCATGTTTTCCTCCAAGATAAAAGAAAATCTGAGGTTTGAAATAAAAGTCTACAAAACCTAATGCTGCGGAAAGCCAAATAAGCCAAAAAGCGGAATGAAAGAATGCTTTCCACAATGGAGTAATCCTTTTCTTCAGAAGACTGAATGAAAGTACAACAGAAAAAAAGACAATGGCAAATGAGCTGATACCAAAACCTTCATGTATAATTTTGTGAGAAATATACGCACCGGCAACAGAAGCAGCATTTTTTATTTCGTTTCTTGAGTTGTTTAATTCGCTCAAACTAAGCTCCATTTTACTCTGATCTTCGGCTCCGGTAAAGAAATATGAAGTCATGCCAACAAAACAGAATATTGTGAAAAGAAGAATAATCAAACCTATGGTGAAGCGTAATCTTTCACCTGTAATAAATCCCACAAAGACCTGCCAAGCACCTTTTTCATTATTTTGCTTTTTAGCTTTTTTAGATGCTTTTTTCTTGGATGTTTCTGAAACGCTTAAAGGAATTGTTTTGGTTTCGTTTGCCGGTCCGGTCTTAATTCTATTTGGCTTTTTTGGTGGCATAATTTTACATTTCTTATCTGATATATTTCTAATTTGCAAAAATAACAAAAAAACTATGCATTAATTCTTTTATTTGACATAATTTTACGGAAAAATATTTATTGTGGATTTATTTATGAATGTTTTAAAAACTACTTCGCTTTCAGTAGGTTATAAAGATAGTAAAAAAGACGTTGTTATTCAACATAATTTGAATCTTTATGTCAACAAAGGCGAAATGGTTTGCTTGATTGGTCCAAATGGTAGCGGCAAGACTACTTTATTGCGCACTTTGTCGGGTTTACTGCGACCATTATCAGGCAAATCATATATTAATAATATTGATGTTCAGAAAATTTCTTCAAGAGAAAGAGCTTTATTGATTGCTTTGGTTCTCACTGATAGAGTTGATATTGAAAATGCAACAGTAGAGTCTATTGTTTCAATGGGACTGCATCCACACACAAGTTGGTGGGGTAAAATCAATAAACAAACTAATAGTGTTGTAGAAAGTGCAATAGAAATGGTGCATCTTGAAAAAAAAGCACATTCATTGCTTTCAGAGTTGTCGGATGGAGAACGTCAGCGGGTTATGATAGCAAAAGCATTTGTTCAGGACACGCCTATAATTATACTCGATGAGCCAACAGCACATCTTGATTTGCCGAACAGAATAGAAATTATGTTGCTGCTACATAAGTTAGCCCATGAAACTGGGAAGACCGTGCTTATATCGACACATGAGCTTGATATTGCATTGCAGGCGGCAGACAGGGTGTGGTTAATGACGGAAAACGATGGGGTAGAGGTTGGTGTTCCTGAAGATCTTGTGCTAAATGGAAAATTTACCGAGACTTTCAAAAGTGATAATTTTATCTTTAATCCAACAAATGGGAATTTCTCCATGAATTATTCGTTGACGAAGAAAGTGTCGGTATTTGGAGATAAGACCAAGATGTATTGGACTTTAAGAGCTTTAGCACGTGCAGGTTATTTGGCTGAAGCTAATGCAAAACCAGCAATCATCATTGAAGATAATTGCTGGAAAATAGGAGATGAAAAATTTTACTCGATTGAAGAACTGTTGAATGGTTTATCTAACGCCATTCATTAGTTTTAACATGAATTTGTTGAGTGATATTAAGACTATCCCACAGAATATAACAAACAAAGCAACATATAAGAAAATCTTACCGGCTCCCATCGATTCTACGGAAGAAGCAAGGAAACCACCTACAATATTTGCTACAAACGAAGATAATAGCCAAACGCCCATCAATACAGAAGCTAATTTCGGAGGAGATAGTTTAGTTACGACCGATAACCCTACCGGTGATAAGCACAGTTCACCTAAAGTATGGAATAAATATGTAAGTACTAACCATATCAAACTTGCCTTTACAGTAATATCGTCTATATCGCCACCTCTTTGTGCTACAGCAGCAAGCATAAACATAAACCCAACACCTAAAATTATCATTCCGGCACCCATCTTTATAGGTGTACTGATTTTTTTGCCGATTTTTGATACCCAAAACATTCCGAATAATGGTGCTAAAGTAACAATAAATAAAGGATTAACCGATTGAAACCATGCTGTAGGAATTTCATATCCAAACACTACTCTGTCGACATATCTATCTGTATATAAACTTAATGACGATCCGGCTTGTTCAAACCCAGCCCAAAAGAATATTGCAAACACGAATATTATAAAAATAGCAACAATCCTTTGCCTTTCTTCTTTTGTTAAAGGCTTTTTAGTGTCTACAACCTCATCGGTACTAAGAGCTGAAGCTTGTAAAGCTCCGGGGCGACTACCTAAATTACCTAAGTATTTCTTTGCTAAAGTATTGAACAATAGCTGTCCAAAGAACATTCCTATAGCAGCAGCCAAAAATCCATACCTGTAACCATAACTAATTACTCCTGTTTCATGAGTGGAAGAGAAAAGATTGTCGGTAAGATAACCAATAAGTAAAGGCGCCATAAATGCTCCTAAATTAATTCCCATATAGAAAATTGAAAATGCTGAATCCCTTCTTTCATCACCATCTGCATACAAACCACCAACAAGTGTAGAGATATTTGGCTTGAAAAATCCGTTGCCGATTATTAATAATCCTAATCCGGTGTACAATCCTGCATGGGTATTAAATGCAAATAAAGATAGCTGTCCAAGCATCATAGTGATACCACCAATAGTAATTGCATGCCGCTGACCAATATATTTATCAGCAATCCAGCCTCCTATCAAAGGAGTGAAATAAACAAACCCGGTGAAGAATCCATAGATTAAACTTGCATTTTGTGCACTGATATTTAATCCTCCTTCGAAATAAGTCTTGGTAAGATATAAGATTAAGATACCTCTCATCCCATAATAGCTGAAACGTTCCCACATTTCAGTAAAGAACAACAAATAGAGTCCTTTAGGATGCCCTTTTTTACGTTTTACTTCTGTCATTATTTTAATGTGTTTATTGCCTTTAATAAAAAAGCAGGTGCAAAAATAACAAACATGTTTGAATATGCAATACTTATTCATTTTTGTTAAGATTGTTATTTTTTTTATATTGAAGTAACAAAAAAATTGAAAAGTGCGAAATAAATAGAAAATATTCGTATATTTGCACCGTTTTATGACTTATCGTTAGTAAAGACATGTATTTTGTGTCAAAATGATAAAGCAATGAGCAGGTATTAGTTTGATTATATAATATTATTTATCCTCAATAAAAGATAAATAGTAAAACAATAAATTACATATAAATTTTTTTTTATGAACATCGAAAACATTATTTCGTCACTTGAGGCAAAGCATCCCGGAGAAAAAGAGTACATTCAAGCAGTAAGGGAAGTATTATTAACAATTGAAGATGTGTATAATCAGCATCCTGAATTTGAAAAAGCGAAAATTCTTGAAAGAATAGTTGAACCGGATAGAATATTTACATTTAAAGTGCCATGGGTTGACGATAAAGGAGAAATACAAATTAACTTAGGCTATCGTATTCAATTCAATAATGCCATTGGTCCATACAAAGGAGGATTAAGATTTCACTCAACCGTAACCCCTTCAATTTTAAAGTTTTTAGGTTTTGAGCAAACATTTAAAAATGCGCTTACAACTTTACCTATGGGAGGTGCTAAGGGTGGTTCCGATTTCGACCCACATGGTAAATCAGATACTGAAGTAATGCATTTTTGTCAGGCTTTTATGCTTGAATTATGGAGAAATATTGGATCTAAAACAGATGTTCCTGCAGGTGATATAGGAGTAGGAGGGCGCGAAATAGGATATATGTACGGTATGTACAAGAAGTTAGCTCGCGAAAATGCAGGTGTGCTTACAGGTAAAGATATGGAAATTGGAGGGTCGTTAATCAGACCGGAGGCAACAGGTTTCGGTGGATTGTATTTCGTAAAACAGATGCTCGAAACTGCAGGAGAAACAATCAAAGGCAAAACAATTGCACTTTCAGGTTTTGGGAATGTAGCTTGGGGAGCAGCTTTAAAAGCCAACGAAATGGGAGCTAAAGTTGTAACTATTTCAGGTTCCAAAGGCTATGTGTATGATGAAAATGGAATATCCGGTGAAAAGATAGAATATATGTTGGAAATGAGGTCTAAAGGAATTTCTTTAGCTGAATTTGCTGAGAAATATGGAGCTAAGTATTTTCATGGAGAAAAACCATGGGGAGTAAAAGTTGATATTGCCCTACCTGGTGCTACACAAAATGAATTAGACGGAGAAGATGCTGCAAAATTAATCAAGAATGGAGTAATATGTGTGGCTGAGTTATCAAATATGGGATGTACACCTGAAGCCATTGATTTATTTATTGAAAATAAAATTTTATACGGACCGGGAAAAGCTGCAAATGCAGGAGGAGTTGCAACTTCAGGTTTAGAAATGACTCAAAATGCAATGCACCTAAGTTGGACAGAAGCGGAAGTTGATGCTAAACTAAAACAAATTATGTCTGACATTCATTGCCAGTGCGTTAAATATGGTACCGGACCTGATGGTTACATCAACTATATGAAAGGTGCGAATGTTGCAGGATTCTTGAAAGTCGCAAAAGCCATGTTGATACAAGGAGTAATTTGAAAATGATAGTGATTTTGTGACAGATATGACAGACCATATGAGTTTTGACAGATAAGCAAGTAATTAAAATTAATTAAAACTGTCTACATCGTTAAGCAGGTTTAAATGTTAAAATTCAAATGTTAAAATACACCAAATCAAACTGACAGAAGTTCATATAGGAATAACTTTTGATTAATTTAGTGCCGGTTTTAGAAAAATCCAGCATTATTTATTTATTTAAAATATTACACTTATGAAAAGGAATAAATTTTTTCAGATTATTGGCTTAATTATCTTGGTTGTTTCAGTTACGATTGCTACAAATTATGTTATTAATAAACCGTCAATTGATGATGGTAAAACTACATCTTCATTTGATAAAGTTCCTGCAAGTTATGCAAGTTTCAAAAATTCGTCAGGTGCAGGTGATACTGATTTTACGGTAGCTGCGGAATTAACGGTAAATGCGGTTGTACACGTAAAAGTGAAATCGGAAGTTCAGGGAATGAGAGGATACAGTGGAGATCCGTTTTTTGAATACTTTTTCGGACCTCAATATCGTCAGCAGCAACCACAAATAAGAGAAGGTGCAGGTTCAGGAGTTATAATTTCGGAAGATGGTTATATTGTAACCAACAATCACGTAATTGACAATTCCAAAGAGATTGAAGTGGTGCTAAATGACAAAAGAACATATACTGCAAAAGTTGTAGGTGCAGATCCTAACACAGATATTGCATTGTTGAAAATAGAAGAAAAGAATTTACCATATATAATATTTGGAAATTCAGATGATTTAAAAGTAGGAGAATGGGTGTTGGCAGTTGGAAATCCTTTTAATCTGACTTCGACAGTTACCGCCGGTATAGTGAGTGCGAAAGCTCGTAATATCAATATTCTTAATGCAGCAATGAAAATAGAATCATTTATTCAGACAGATGCTGCGGTAAATCCTGGTAATAGTGGGGGAGCATTAGTAAATACGAAAGGAGAATTAATCGGCATTAATACTGCAATAGCTTCACAAACAGGTTCATATGCAGGTTATGCCTTTGCTGTACCTTCAAGTATAGTTCAGAAAATTGTATCTGATGTTCGACAATTTGGTGTTGTTCAAAGAGCTGTTTTAGGAGTAGAAATCAAAGATATCGATGCTGAACTTGCTAAAGACAAGAAGATTAAAACTTTTGATGGAGCTTATGTAGCGAGAGTCGTAGAAGAAAGTGCAGCAGAAAAGTCCGGAATTAAGACAGGTGATATTATCACTAATGTGAATGGTGTAGATGTAAAAACCGTAGCTCAACTGCAAGAGCAGGTAGGCAGGTATCGTCCGGGTGATAAAATAACCGTTGATGTTTTACGAGATAATAAAAAGCAGACATTAAATGTTGAACTTAAAAACAGACAAGGAAACACGGGTATTGTTTCAGCAGATGTAGATGTTGATATATTGGGTGCAACTTTCAAAAAGATTGATGATAAAGTAATTCAGAAATTTGGTGTTAATTATGGAATTGAAGTGAAATCGGTTGCTAAAGGTAAATTCCAGAATGCAGGTATAAAAAGTGGATATATAATTTTGAAAATCAATAATATCAAAATCAACGATGAGAAAGATGTGGAAACAGTTTTGAAATCTGTTATGGATAATGGCGAGCAAAACAAAGTTCTATGGGTTACAGGCTTCTATCCTAATGGTAAAACAGCATATTATGCAGTTGATTTAAACTAAAGAAATCTTTAAATGATTATCCGGCAAGTGCTTGTCAATAGTACTCGGATAATCATTTTTATATTATATCCCAACAAGATTTACATTTTACGCAGGCTTTTTTAAAACATTTTTGTTTTTCAAACGTTTATATTTAGAATAAACCACTAATTTGGTTTTTTTATGTGTAAATAATTTATTAACTTTGCACGCTAAATTTCAAAAGAGGAATGAGACAACTAAAAATTACTAAATCGATAACAAATAGAGAGAGTGCCTCTTTAGATAAGTATCTTCAGGAAATAGGAAGAGAAGATCTTATTACAGTAGAAGAAGAGGTGGAACTTGCCCAACGAATCAGAAACGGCGATAGACTTGCCTTAGAAAAACTGACTCGTGCTAATCTCCGTTTCGTTGTTTCAGTTGCTAAACAATATCAAAATCAAGGTTTGAGTTTACCCGACTTAATTAATGAGGGTAATTTAGGCTTAATTAAAGCTGCGGAAAAGTTTGATGAAACTCGCGGATTTAAATTTATCTCCTATGCTGTGTGGTGGATTCGACAATCAATTTTGCAAGCATTGGCAGAGCAATCACGTATTGTACGTCTTCCATTGAATCAGGTAGGGTCTTTGAATAAAATCAACAAAGCTTTTTCTAAGTTTGAGCAAGAAAACGAAAGAAGACCTTCAGCAGAGGAACTTGCCGAAAAACTTGATATTCCTGTAGAGAAAATTGCAGATACAATGAAAGTGTCGGGTAGACATATATCTGTAGATGCTCCATTTGTTGAGGGAGAAGATAACAGCTTGTTAGATGTTATGGTGAATGATGATTCTCCTAATGCCGACAGAGCACTGATTAACGAATCATTATCGACCGAAATCGAGAGGGTTTTAATTCATGCTTTATCTGAAAGAGAACGAGATATAGTGAAGAAATTCTTCGGACTTGGCGTCCCTGAAATGACTTTGGAAGAAATAGGCGATGAGTTTGGATTAACACGAGAACGTGTACGTCAAATTAAAGAAAAAGCCATTCGAAAGTTAAAACCACATTCAAGAAGTAAACTACTAAAAAGTTTTTTAGGATAAGACAAATGTAAGTTTAACAATAAAAGGGGCTGTCTCAAACGCGAGATAGCCCTTTTTTAATATTTCTAACAATACTGGTTGTACAGATACAACTGGAATAGCCTAATCATCCGTATAAGAATGGCACGCAGATGACGCGGATTTTCAAACGCTGATTCTTAATCCGCATATATCAGCGTTGCTTGTATCCGTGTTATCCGCGTACCAAAGTATTTTGCGCTAACCTCATCTAAGAACACAAGATTCCTTATTTGTTTCTGATTGCTTCCTTAATTTTAGTTTCTAACTCAGCAGCTAATTCAGGATTATCTCTAATTACATTTTTTGAAGCATCACGACCTTGAGCTAATTTAGTTTCACCATAGCTGAACCACGAACCGCTTTTCTTGATAATACCGTATTCAACGCCAAGATCAAGGATTTCGCCTGTTTTAGAGATACCTTCACCAAACATAATGTCAAACTCAGCTTTTCTGAATGGAGGGGCTACTTTGTTCTTTACTACTTTCACCCTTGTTTGGTTACCTATAGCTTCGTCTCCGTCTTTTAATTGAGAAACCCGACGAATATCCAAGCGTACAGTTGCATAGAATTTTAAAGCATTACCACCGGTTGTAGTCTCCGGATTTCCAAACATAACGCCAATCTTATCCCTTAACTGATTGATAAAAATACAGGTAGTATTTGTTTTGTTGATGTTGGCAGTAAGTTTACGTAAAGCTTGTGACATTAATCGAGCTTGCAAACCCATTTTTGAATCACCCATATCACCTTCTAATTCAGCTTTAGGAGTAAGTGCAGCTACGGAGTCGATTACAACAATATCTACTGCTGAAGAGCGAATAAGCTGATCGGCAATTTCTAAAGCTTGCTCACCGCTATCCGGTTGAGAAATCAATAATTCATCGGTGTTAACTCCTAATTTTTCTGCGTAAAATCTATCAAAGGCATGTTCAGCATCAATAATAGCAGCTATGCCACCCGCTTTTTGTGCTTCTGCAATTGCATGTATAGCCAATGTAGTTTTACCCGAAGATTCAGGTCCGAATATCTCTATAACTCTACCACGAGGATATCCACCAACCCCCAGAGCAACATCCAAACCCAATGAACCTGTAGGAATAACAGCTACCTCTTCAACTTTATTGTCACCCATTTTCATGATAGTGCCTTTTCCGTGATCTTTTTCAATCTTATCCATTGCCAATTGCAATGCTTTTAATTTCTCTAATGATGGTTTTTTAATTTCTTCCATTTTGTTATCTGACATTTTGTATAAATTTTTACTCAATTGCTCACAAAGATAAAAACTTTTTTGATGATAAGGCGTGTAAAAAGTAAAAAGCTTTCAATGAAAGATATTTTTACGAATTACTTGAATTATGCTTATCGCTTAAAAGGTAAATTGTTATTTTACGTAAATCTTTTCACCACTGCTTGTTCCAATAAATTCAGGAGCATATAAACATTGAATGCTTGCTGTACCTCCTGAAAATTCCCCTGAGTTACTAACATAATATTCATCTTCGAATACATAAGTGCCTTGTGGTAAGAAGGTAAAGAAGTATTGCGTTGATGCGTCTTTTGCCGTTCTGTAATAAATAACATTTTCTTTCCAATTACATCCGGATAGTTGTTTAACGGGTTCTAAGTTTGATGCTCTATCGTCTTTCAAAGCTACAAACTCAAGATTGCGGTCGGTGCTGACTATCATCCTGACTATAACTTTATCGCCGATATTTACGATTTGAGTAGCTGTTTTATCTTTTACATCATTAATCTGATACAATGTTTTTTTATTATCGATGATTTTCTCAACATACATTTGTTTTGTTACTTTTAATTCCTTTCCTGATGATTGAACATCTTTAATATCTTGGTAGTATTGCCAATATAATGTTCCCCAAGCTCGTGAAGTATTGCTTGCTGATTCGTCCGGATGCACTTTAATGCCTTTTTTAACCTCATCGGTTGTTAGTTCAAGTGTTACATTCCCTGTCCCGGCTTTACCTTGTAGGGAGTTAACAATCTTTGTGTCAGTTGTAATTAGGTATTGAGGCACTTTGCCTGTAGTGCTATTACCAAGACTTGTTAATGCAGATATTGCATTTACTGATGAAATTGGTGAGTCCCATGCTTGTGTTTGCTTCTGTCGAAGTAGCCAAACCTTCATATTTTCAATATCAGCATTATTGTTTTTATTCAGACTGATTGCTTCCATTAATTTCGTGTGAACTGCAATCGGACGTTCGTTCCAGAAGTATCCGGCTTTATTTTTCGCCCAATACATACCCATTTCGTCTGATTTAATGGCATTTTCTTTTAATGACTTGATAATATCTAAATAAATATTTGATTTATCTGAATAATAAAGCGTTAATGCTGCTAAGGCTCTTTCATATAATCCTAATCTTGTATGATATTTTTCAGTCTGATTTATAAAATATTGAATTGCTTCATTATTATCATTATACGGTACTATATTCTGTAATTGTGTGCGAATAGACAAATAATGAAGTTGCATCGAGTTGATAGTCATCTTTTTATCGTACTCCTTAACTTGTGCTTTTAGATATAGATAATCTTTGTTTATTTGTTCGTCTAAATATTTTAATGCTTGATTTATCATATCATCGAATTTATTATCACCTGTTATTTGCTTTACTTTTACCAATCCATCAACAATAAATTGCGTAACCCAACGACTTTGACCCATTCCAGCAAACCATTCGAATGCTCCGTTAGATAATTGTAACTTCTGAAGTTTTTCAAACATGGTCTTTTCTTGCATTTTCAGTTGGTTATAATCTAATAGCAATGTAAGTCGCAATTGTCGCTCGGTTTCGTTATTTGCATTTGCTAACCAAGGTGTATTCTCAATAGAAATATTTTTTAAATCTTGTTTTTGATATAATGGTGATTGGAAATCAGCATCCCCGAATAAGCTCATTTGTTTTATGATTTCCTTAATATATGGATTGTCTGTTACTATTTTGTTTGCTAAGGTATTAACATACAATGCTATATAATAATCAATTGCATTTTCATTTTCCGGAGTTGTAAGTACAGGCATAGCTTTTATTGCATTCCAAAATGGATTTGCAGTAAAGTCAAGATTTAAAAGTTTTGTTTCAAATTTATCAATGTTTTTTATGACTTTGTCAAATTTTAATTCGTATAACTCCGTTCCTTTAACTGTAAATGGATAACTCTCTGTAACAAGTATCTGATCTGACAGTACGGGAAGATATTCTTGTTCACCATCAGAGAAGTTTCCAGATTGTGCAACTACTTTGCAGATTAACAACTCACTATGACCAAAATCTTTCACTTTCCATGTCAATGTTTTCGTTTCTCCAGCTTCAATTTCAATATTGATTGCACTTGTATCATTCAGCAATGTAATAGCATCAGTTTTTGGATCAATAATATTCAGTCTGACAGATGTACTGAGTTTTGTGTCAGATAGATTTACGACATTGGCTTTTAGTTCCACTATATCCGATTGACGTACAAAGCGCGGTAGATTCAGTTGCACCATCAAATCTTGTTGAGTGATTATTTCTGTAGCGGTATGACCAAAATATAAGTCTTTCGTATGTGCTAACACATTAAGTTTCCAGCGTGTCAGACTTTCGGGCATAATGAAATTGAATTGTACATTACCCAAGCTATCACTTTTTAAATGTGGATAGAAAAAGGCTGTTTCATTGAAATTTGTTCTGATTTTCTGAATTTGAGGTACATCTGATGTATTATCAATTTCAATATCGATGGCATCTCTTACCACATCATCTAACAGTAAGTTTGTCTCTGAAGTTGATTCCGATACAGCGGGTGCAGCAAGATTCACAGCACCGGTGATTTGCGATTTTTTCATTCTTCCATAACCAACAACTACAACCTCATATGCAAAAAGGTCGGGTTTATTTATAGAAGGAGTTACGTAATATGGAACTTGAATCTTATCTTGCTGATAATTAAGATAATTATATTGTATCGGTTTGAAATGCGACATCCATTGATTTGCTGCTGGGAAATATGATTGATACACAGGATTAAAACTCCAATTATGTGCCTGTAATGCATCCAATGAAGCATCATACATACCGGCAAGAACTTCTGCTGTAGTATTAACAGTATTTAATTCAGGTATGTTGATAGTCCACTGCACATCTTCTCCCGGTAGCAGTTTATCCCTGAAAACTGTCAACTTCGGTGTCAATGTTTTTGATTGCTTTTTCTCTTTGATACGAATAGTTTTTTGAA
>Ga0207420_1000438_pt1 | contig 41475 bp, 28 predicted proteins | sample ThiBio_inoc_biof_FD_183941 | JGI IMG/M metagenome (GOLD analysis project Ga0207420, IMG submission 183941) | Wastewater bioreactor microbial communities from Cape Town, South Africa - Thiocy_inoc_biof (SPAdes) | ecosystem: Engineered > Bioremediation > Thiocyanate > Unclassified | place: South...
CAGCAAAGCACTATTTGTAACCGATGCAACTATGCGTGACAAAGCTTTGGAAAAATGTCGCGATAATCAATTGCTCACTTTCGCACTTGCTCCCAATGGCGGTTCGAGTAAAGCTGCTAAAGCACTTTTTCAATTATTAGATAAAGAATTGTATAATATTAACACGAAGTAAAAATGAAAACACTATTAGTAAGTTTAATTAGCGATCAAACTTTACCCAATGTTCAGTTGATAAAAGAGTTTAAAGATGAAGTTGATGAATACTTTTTTATCTCAACCGACCGAATGGAAGAAAAAGGTTGTAGAAAATGGATTAAAAAAGCTTCTTTGATTGATAAGCCAACTCACAAAATAGAAGTCAAAGAGTTTTCTTTTGATAATATCAATGATCAACTGGATAGTTTTGATTTTGCTAGTTACGATAGAATTATTGTGAATTTAACGGGCGGTACAAAAGTGATGACATTGGCTGCCGAAGATTACTTCAAACAGTTAGGGGCTGAAATCTTTTATATAACTGGAATTAACAGCGAATACATTAAAGTTTTTCCGGGTAGAAAAAAAGAAGTAAAGGTTTTTACACACTCGATAACACTAAATGAATACCTCGAAGCTCATGGGTTTACTTATTATTATACGGATATATCCGGTATTCCACTTGAATATACGATTAATCTTTATCATAAATTCAATAAAGACGGTTTTAAAGACTATCACGTTGCTCTAAATACTCTTAGAACCCATAGAAGCAGAGGTATTAAAGATTTATCAAAAACCGAAGGAGAAATAATCACTTTTATTAAACATATAGATTACACACCGCAGGAAGCGAATAAGTTGAGTCCTACAGAGGTAAAATATCTAACAGGTGATTGGTTTGAAGAGTATATTGGTTTAATTATAAAAGAGCAGTTAAGTCTTGACGAAAATACATTGCAGATAGGTGTAGTTTTAAATAAAGAACAACCACAGATTAAAAAAAATTCTGTTAATAAAATCATCGGAAATGAAGAATTTATTAAAGGTGGTGAGCCCGACAATGAAATTGACATCATGTTCACATATAATAACAAGTTCTATACGATTGAGTGTAAAACATCCATTATCAATTACATAAATACTGGAGTAAAAGACGAGAATGGAAATGATAAGTTCAAAGAGCAAAATATCTTGGGTGATACAATTTATAAAGCTGACTATTTAAAAAATCGTTTTGGACTACATGTTCAGTCAAATATAGTAACTCTCACACATATACAAAATTATATCGAAAACTCTTCAAATTTAGGAGTTCAAAAAAACAAGACCAGAAGTATGGAAGATTTAATTAATCGTTGTAATCTTTCCAACATAAAATTAATAGATAAATCAATGCTGGAACATACAACGTCATTATCAAATTTAATAATTTAACCCCATGCTAATAAACCTCTCCAACCACCCCTCCACCCTTTGGTGTGATAAACAAACACAGGCTGCAAAGCAGTTTGGCAAATGTGTTGACTTGCCGTTTCCTAAGATTTTATCGGATGGAGATGAAGTGTATATTGCTGATTTAGTGGAAGAATATTATCAAAAAATAATGGAACTATTAAGTGATACTGATATTAAAAACATAACCGTGCATCTTATGGGCGAAATGACTTTTACCTATGCTTTGGTTAAAAGACTAACAATCGATGGTATTCGCTGCATTGCCTCTACAACTGAACGTAATGTGGTGGAATATGGTAATGGACAAAAGGAATCTCAATTTCAATTTGTGCGATTTCGAGAATATTCTAATTCTTAATGCTATGGCTGAACTAATTACTACACCAAAATTTAAACTGACTTCTACGCAAGAACAGGTTTTTAAACGTTTCAAATTGTTTATTCAATCAAATGAACGAAGTATTTTTATCCTGAAAGGTTATGCCGGTACAGGTAAAACTACTTTGATTCGTCATTTTATTAAAGAATTAAAGGAACAAGATAAATCTTATTGTTTGATGGCTTCAACCGGTAGGGCTGCCAAAATACTAACTAATATAACAAAAGCACAAGCCTCTACTATTCATTCTGTTATTTATAACTTCAAAGATTTTAATCAAGATTTAGAAGAGATTGTGAGGCAAGAAGATAAAACAGGCATAGATAAAACCGGACAATTATTCCTGACGTTCGAATTATCTCCTATCACATCTGCTTCACAGATCTTTTATATTATTGACGAATCTTCAATGATTTCTGATGAAGTAGATCCTGAAACAACACAAGCCTTGTTTGGTAGTGGTAAGTTGTTGAGTGATTTAATGGCTTATGACCCTAATGGAAAATTTATTTTTGTAGGTGATGAATGTCAATTACCACCTGTAAGTCAAGATATATCTCCGGCTTTGCATGCTTGGTACTTTAAAGAGCATTTTAATTTAGAGGCTATTGAAACTGCACTAACAGAAATAGTTAGGCAGGCAGAGGGTAATACCATCATTGCTGCATCACAGCGTATTCGTGAAATGTATGCTAATCCGCCTAAGGTTAGATGGGGAAAACTACCATTAAAAAACTATGCTGATATTTATGTGCATTCAGATTTACAGAAAATGATAAATGCATATTTATCTCAAATTAGAAATAAAAACTATAACAAAGCGACATTTATAGCATCTTCAAATAATAAGTGCAATCAACTAAATCATCAAATCAGAAAAAGTTTATCCATGTCTGATACTCTACAGGTAGGTGATCTATTGTTAGTTACACAAAATAATATCATAAGCGGCTTTATGAATGGTGATATGGTAGTGGTTGAACAAATTAAAAACATTCGATATCAAAAAGCAGGACTAAGCTTTTTAATGGTAGAAATACGAGATTTAGCAACTGATAGACGTTTTGATCAATTACTTATAGAAGATATTCTTTACGGAAGTACACCTAATCTCTCTCAGCAACAACAACAAGCACTTTTTATAGATTTCTATAGGAGAATGCGCAGTAAAAATATCAAACAAAAAGATACTGCATTTAAAGAGAAACTAAATACCGATTCATATCTAAACGCTTTACGCTGTGTGTTTGGATATACGCTTACTTGTCATAAATCACAGGGAGGGGAATGGCCTGAGGTTTATGTTGATTTTCCAAGAAACATCACCTTAGAGGCAACACCATCCAAGTATCAATGGGTCTATACAGCTATCACACGGGCAAGAGAAAAACTACATTTAGTCAATGATTTCTTCATCGAATAACTAATTACTAATTACTAATCACCAATATGGAACTAATACTCAACACTTTCGGCACATCGCTAAGTCGCGATAATGAAGCTTTTCAAATTGTACACAAAGATGGGAAGCAGCGAGTACCTGCACAGGGCATTAAATCGATACAAATAAGTCGCGGTGCGCAAATTACAAGCGATGCAGTTCTTCTCGCTATTGAAAATGAAATAGAAGTTTTATTTATGGATAAAACGGGTAATCCTGTGGGTAGGATTTGGAGTCCTAAGTATGGTTCGGTATCTACTATTAGAAAAGGTCAATTAGCCTTTACATTTTCAAAAGAAGCTTTAGTTTGGATTAAAGATTTAGTCAGAAAGAAAATTGAAAATCAACAAGCATTATTGCTGATGATGAAAATTACAGATGATGTAACTAACAATAAGGTGCAAAGAGCTATCAGACGTTTAGAGGATTATCGTAGCAAAATATCATCTTTAGATGGAGAAATAGTTGCAGATATAGCTCCAAATATCAGAGGGTGGGAGGGTATTGCATCAAATATTTATTTTGAAGCACTGAATTTATTTATTCCGGAACAGTATCGCTTTACACAACGTAGTCAGCACCCCGCAATGGATATCGTAAATTCTATGCTTAATTATGGATACGGTTTGTTGTATGCTCGTATAGAAGGCATATTGATTCGTGCCGGCATCGACCCGTATATCGGTGTTTTGCATAGAGACGACTATAATCGTCCGGTTTTGGTATATGATGTTATTGAGTTATATAGAGTTTGGGTTGATTATGTGGTTGTTACTTTAGCAGCTCAGGAAATAATTACAGATGATTATTATTCGGTCAGAGAAGATGGTTCGTACTGGTTAGAGGGATTGGGTAGGAGAGTACTTATTCAATCATTCAACGATTATTTTGAAGAGGTTATTACAATCTCAGGCGTAACAAGAAGTAGAGAAACACATATTTTCTTATATGCACAAGATTTAGCACAAACTTTTAAAAAATTTAATTAGCCATGATTCTAACAGGTAAAAATATTATAGCAAAGGACGATCCTTTGATGAAAATTAAGCCTGAATATCTTTATCACAAGCTTATTAATCCTGATACAGAAATCAGCGCAAATATTCGTCAACTAAGAATTGTCAAGCAACTTGATTATCGCCAGTATAGTCAATTGAAGCGCAACTTACCTTATATAGTATGTGGAATTTTTAATCCTCCGGTTCGACGTACTGAAAATTTTGCTTATACTGAATATTTTATAGTCGACATTGATAAGGTATCAGAAAAAGAAATGTCTTTAGAAGGTTTACGTCAGCAGTTACAGACAGACACACGTGTTATAATGTGCTTTATTTCGCCCGGTGAAGATGGTCTGAAGCTGATGTTCAAATTGAAGGAACGTTGCTACGATCCTGGTATTTATTCTGTATTTTATCGAATGTTTGTGAAGCAATTCTCCGTGCAATATAACATAGAACAAGTAGTTGATGCTCGTACCAGTGATGTAGCACGTGCATGTTTTGTAAGTGTTGATGAGCATGCTTATTACAATCCCAATGCTGATGTCGTTGATATTAATGCATATATAAACGCAGAAGATACAAGTGAATTATTCAGAATTCAGAAGTCTCTAAACAAAGAATTAGCCGAGATAGAGAAAGAAAAGAAAGATGAAAAAATTGATGTCATTAAAGGTCCTGATGATGAATCATTACTTAGAATAAAAGCATTGCTAAATCCTAAGTTAAAAGCTTTAGTCGAGAAAAAAGAAGCATTTGTTCCTGAAGAATTAAATGTGGTGATGGAGCGTTTAATACCTTATCTTTTCGAAGCCGGCATTAATACATTCGAGGTTGTAAATATAAGTTATGGCAAGAAATTAAAAATGAAGGTTGGATTTAGAGAAGCAGAAGTAAATCTGTTTTTTGGGAAAAGAGGTTATACGGTGGTACAATCTCCACGTAGGGGAACTAACGACGAACTTAATACTCTTTGTGCAGAGCTAATTAATCAGTTTTTGTTGGAATAATAAATTTTTCATTATGCCACGAAAAAAGAAAGAACCGCCCGGATTTGTAGAGATAATGCGTAAATTTGTTCGTTCGGGACTGGAAGGTTCAGCAGTACCAAACCGCATTATCACCAACAAAGACGATATAACTACTTTAGAAGAAAGAGTTGATAAAATATTAGGAATAGTTAAGAGAGACACACGACCGGCTGGCAATATGATTTTTTTTGTAATGTACGATATTGAGGATAATAAAGTGCGCACGCAGATATTTAAATATCTGATGCGTATGGGGTGTTATCGTGTTCAACGCTCTGTATTTCTGGCTGATTTGCCAAATGATAAATACAACCAAATACGGAATGATTTAACCGAAGTACAGGCAGCCTATGAAAATAATGACAGTATTTTGGTAGTTCCTATTTCAACAGATTATTTGACAGCAATGAAGATTATCGGACAAACTATTGATATTGATGTTATTACCAAGCAAAAGAATACTATTTTCTTTTAGTAATTATCAAGATATGAACCAACGGTCAGCGAAGCTAAATAATTTGAATCTATGGAATTGCAGTATCATATTCATAAACTTGTGCAGCAAAAGCTATATGCTGAGGCATTGACTTATTTTAAACAAAATAAAGCTCAATATAAAACTGATGATATAAAATCGAATGATTATTTAACATCAGATATGCTAACATGTTTACGAATGACTAATGCTTTTGATGCTGCAGAGCAATATTTGCAAATTTATAATATCGAAATCAATGAGCATACAAGTGAGAGAGTTCTCACCTCATGGTTACTTATTCTTTACAATTGGTATAAAAGCAATACTAATGTTGAGAATAAAATTTCGAAAAATGTTGTACGAAAGATATCGCAAGCATTGCCATTGTTGGCAATTCAGACCAGTGAGTTTTCCTCAAATTTCTACAATAATATTGTACGAATGGTTTTTCGTATCGAAAGCAAAAAACAGCAAATTGATTGGGATTTATTACTTCAATTTTGTGAATCAGTTGAACCCTCAAAATTACAGGAGAATTGTTATCAGGTAACAATTAAGCATAAAAGCGAGGAGAAACAATCAGAACTTGCATCAGTCAGAGAAGATTGGTATACATTGTATAGCAAAGCGCTTTATGCAAGGGCAAAATATGACAAATGTATTGAAATATCGAAAGAAGCATTAGATGTCATCTCTAAAATGCATTATTCCAACGATATATGGTTTAGTCGGCGAATAGCTCAATGCATGGGCAAACAAGGTAATCTTGATATTGCTATTCAAGAATTTAAAAAGATAACCAAACAAAAGAAAGATTGGTTTTTACTTTCAGAATTAGCAAATCTTTATCATCAGAATAAAAACTTACCAAAAGCATTAGAGTTAATGCAGAATGCTATGACTAAACCTGGAGATATAAATTATAAAGTCGAGCTAATAGAGAATATAGGAGATGTTTATGCTGAATTAGACAAAAAGGAGCTATCACGACAGCACTATCAATTAGCCATATGCATTCGTAGGCGAGAAGACTGGAAAGTAGAACGCACTTTATTCCAAAAGTCAGGAGAATTTTTACCACAAGAAGATATAAAATTGATAGAAAGTCGGCTTCTACAACAATTGAGATTGGAATGGAATAAGTCATTACAAAAAAAGGAGTTACCACATAAATCATCAGAAACAAAACAGCGTATACAAGGTAAAGTACTAAGAATGTCACTTCCTAAAGAGGCAGGCATAGATATTAGGATAAAAGCAGATAACGGTCAGCAATATTATGCATTTATCAGACGTGAAGATACGATTTATTCAAAGATTGCAATTGGATTATCCATCAGCTTTGAAGTTATTAAGATTAACGACAAACCATTAGACAAAGCGATAAAAATTAAGCAAATACCCAATTAAACCAATAATTATATTTTATAATCTGGCGTTCTTTGAAATTTTGAAATAAATTTATACTTTTGCATTCGCAAATAAGGTACATGTTTTTAATAAAAGCAGATTAGAAACTCAAGTAATATCATATATATATAAGTTAATATCAGCAAAATACAAATTTCAGTGTCAAAGCGTATATTCCAAAAGAAAAAGGATTAAGACCTACCATTCTCAATGTTATGCCCCATCTGTAATTGGTCAAAGCGTATATTCCAAAAGAAAAAGGATTAAGACAGGTTAATGCTAATGCGGTAAATACAGGTGCTATGTCAAAGCGTATATTCCAAAAGAAAAAGGATTAAGACTGTACTAAATACAGAAGAAAAGTTATTAATGAGGAGTCAAAGCGTATATTCCAAAAGAAAAAGGATTAAGACTTTGAAATAGCACCCGAAGAAAATGGTATTGGGATAGTCAAAGCGTATATTCCAAAAGAAAAAGGATTAAGACCGTATGTAACTGCTATTATTCGTATTTTTTTCATAGTCAAAGCGTATATTCCAAAAGAAAAAGGATTAAGACTGTTTTACAAACTCACATTTGGGCTATTTGCCCTGAGTCAAAGCGTATATTCCAAAAGAAAAAGGATTAAGACACTGTCTTTTCTAACTTGAAACCACTCTTTCGTTGCCGTCAAAGCGTATATTCCAAAAGAAAAAGGATTAAGACCATACGTGCGGGCTCTTAATCTTTTCTAAGAATTGTCAAAGCGTATATTCCAAAAGAAAAAGGATTAAGACCCCAATGTAAGTTTCTATCTCGCCAGTGTCAGGATGTCAAAGCGTATATTCCAAAAGAAAAAGGATTAAGACAAGAGGATTTCTTTGATAAAACCTCTAGATTTGTCTTCTGTCAAAGCGTATATTCCAAAAGAAAAAGGATTAAGACTGTCACTACGCTGAATCTTTGTTTATCAAATCTGAGTCAAAGCGTATATTCCAAAAGAAAAAGGATTAAGACTAAGCATATCAGAATAAATCAACTCATTTGCTTTTGTCAAAGCGTATATTCCAAAAGAAAAAGGATTAAGACTTTGCTTTTACATTTGCTTTTTGTACGTTTGCAGTTGTCAAAGCGTATATTCCAAAAGAAAAAGGATTAAGACCAAAAATGAATAAATAAAACTCTCTCTTATTGACGTCAAAGCGTATATTCCAAAAGAAAAAGGATTAAGACATTTGCTTTTTGTACGTTTGCAGTTGTTTTTTCTGTCAAAGCGTATATTCCAAAAGAAAAAGGATTAAGACAATTTCATTTTTCGGAAATCTCCAAGTTTTTGCGCGTCAAAGCGTATATTCCAAAAGAAAAAGGATTAAGACCATATACTTTAATATCGTTTGCTTTGCAAATATCAACGTCAAAGCGTATATTCCAAAAGAAAAAGGATTAAGACGGATACAAAGGATACCTTTTCAGATCGTTCCTGATGTCAAAGCGTATATTCCAAAAGAAAAAGGATTAAGACTTCGTTGATGAAAATAAAGGAATGATTACCCTTGTGTCAAAGCGTGTATTCCAAAAGAAAAAGGATTAAGACGGTAGATGTTAATTACTTCTGTATCATACCAATCAGTCAAAGCGTATATTCCAAAAGAAAAAGGATTAAGACACCCGAAAGTCCGGTTATTTGTTCGCTTTTCAAACGAGTCAAAGCGTATATTCCAAAAGAAAAAGGATTAAGACTTTAAAATGTTTGTATATTTGTCGTCTTATAGTGAGTCAAAGCGTATATTCCAAAAGAAAAAGGATTAAGACTGAAGTTCAAGATTTGTTTTTATCATAATTTGCCGTCAAAGCGTATATTCCAAAAGAAAAAGGATTAAGACAGTCAATATCAATAGCTACAAATGCAACCTTTTCGTCAAAGCGTATATTCCAAAAGAAAAAGGATTAAGACGAGCCATCAGAATATTTAATGAATAAACCTTCAAATGTCAAAGCGTATATTCCAAAAGAAAAAGGATTAAGACTCAGGGCAAAAAACAACAATGTCAAAGAGCCTCAACGTCAAAGCGTATATTCCAAAAGAAAAAGGATTAAGACTTTTCTAAATTTGCTGTCAATTCCTTCAGTTGTAAGTCAAAGCGTATATTCCAAAAGAAAAAGGATTAAGACAAGATATAGCGTTCCTTTTTGCCGCTTATCTTTCCATGTCAAAGCGTATATTCCAAAAGAAAAAGGATTAAGACATCGTATAGGTTCTTCCTGGATACGTGGAATCCTTTGTCAAAGCGTATATTCCAAAAGAAAAAGGATTAAGACAGCATGAGCAGCAGCATTAGAAGCGTAATAACGAGCGTCAAAGCGTATATTCCAAAAGAAAAAGGATTAAGACTTTTGCCGCTTTTACACCGAGTTTCGAAAAATTACCGTCAAAGCGTATATTCCAAAAGAAAAAGGATTAAGACCCATCAAGCTGTCTTTGCAGGGTGTTACTCATTACCGTCAAAGCGTATATTCCAAAAGAAAAAGGATTAAGACCTTCCAGTTCTCTCGCTGCGTATATGCTTATACTGGTCAAAGCGTATATTCCAAAAGAAAAAGGATTAAGACATTTTGCCGGCACTCGCAATAACACGCTTTTTCAAGTCAAAGCGTATATTCCAAAAGAAAAAGGATTAAGACTAATTGTTAGTAAATTTGTCAGGTACAGCGGACATTGTCAAAGCGTATATTCCAAAAGAAAAAGGATTAAGACTCTTTCTCATTCGTTAGAATGTCAATCACTTCAATTGTCAAAGCGTATATTCCAAAAGAAAAAGGATTAAGACTTTATTATTTTATTTTTTTCTTTAATTATAGACAGTCAAAGCGTATATTCCAAAAGAAAAAGGATTAAGACTGTTTTTTTGCAACCTTCAAACCTTTTTCTACAGTCAAAGCGTATATTCCAAAAGAAAAAGGATTAAGACAGCAGCATCAGCAGCAGCACGAGCAGCAGCATGAGGTCAAAGCGTATATTCCAAAAGAAAAAGGATTAAGACAGCACGAGCAGCAGCATGAGCAGCAGCATCATCAGTCAAAGCGTATATTCCAAAAGAAAAAGGATTAAGACTTTGTTTTTTGTTTTTTTTTGAACATAATTTTATTTGTCAAAGCGTATATTCCAAAAGAAAAAGGATTAAGACATGTCAAATACTGCCGACTGAGGGTATCTGTCTGCTGTCAAAGCGTATATTCCAAAAGAAAAAGGATTAAGACAATACTCCCGAAGCTCATCCATCGACTTTGTTTTCGTCAAAGCGTATATTCCAAAAGAAAAAGGATTAAGACACTCGGTCGTGTGTGCGTATGTAACTGCTATTATTCGTCAAAGCGTATATTCCAAAAGAAAAAGGATTAAGACTTCATTAATATTGTGATAATAACCTCGTTTAATTCAAGTCAAAGCGTATATTCCAAAAGAAAAAGGATTAAGACCACTTCTTTTGTGCCTGTCATACTACTGTGATGGTAGTCAGTCAAAGCGTATATTCCAAAAGAAAAAGGATTAAGACTAGATGTTAATTACTTCTGTATCATACCAATCGTTGTCAAAGCGTATATTCCAAAAGAAAAAGGATTAAGACAATATCAAAAAACTTTGCATTGATAAAATTCTTTTCAATGTCAAAGCGTATATTCCAAAAGAAAAAGGATTAAGACGTTTTTTCTTAAAAATTGACATAAGCTTTTGTTTTGTCAAAGCGTATATTCCAAAAGAAAAAGGATTAAGACAACATTTAAAATAAACGTTTGCGAATATTATTAAATGTCAAAGCGTATATTCCAAAAGAAAAAGGATTAAGACAACTGTAATTTTAATTGTTAGTAATTAGCAAACAGTCAAAGCGTATATTCCAAAAGAAAAAGGATTAAGACTCCTCAAAAAATACCGTATTTCATTTTCACTGCAACGTCAAAGCGTATATTCCAAAAGAAAAAGGATTAAGACTCAATAATCTTTGTTTTTAAAGTAATAATTCCTTCTGTCAAAGCGTATATTCCAAAAGAAAAAGGATTAAGACAATTGATTTTTGTTAGTTGTTCTTAAAAAAGAGTAGTCAAAGCGTATATTCCAAAAGAAAAAGGATTAAGACTGAAAATTTCAGATTTGTACAAATTTTCTTTTGAGTCAAAGCGTATATTCCAAAAGAAAAAGGATTAAGACTTTTAGATTTTCTTTTGTAAATTCAAAGTTGTATGTTGTCAAAGCGTATATTCCAAAAGAAAAAGGATTAAGACATTGTCTGATTTAAATTTTTTCATTGTTTTAAATGTCAAAGCGTATATTCCAAAAGAAAAAGGATTAAGACTCGCAAAAAAGAATAAATGAAAGATTCTCTAAGTCAAAGCGTATATTCCAAAAGAAAAAGGATTAAGACGCTTCATTTGCTTTTGTTTGTGCTTGTGCTTTTTTTGTCAAAGCGTATATTCCAAAAGAAAAAGGATTAAGACTTTGAAAATCTCTGCTTTATAAATATTTTCTTTAGAGTCAAAGCGTATATTCCAAAAGAAAAAGGATTAAGACATTTACCACTAACTAACTTTTGAAAGTTTATTCTTGTCAAAGCGTATATTCCAAAAGAAAAAGGATTAAGACTTTTCTCTATCTGTACAATCTTTAAAAATTTCAGGTCAAAGCGTATATTCCAAAAGAAAAAGGATTAAGACATATCATTAAATAATATCTCATTTGCTTTTTGCGTTGTCAAAGCGTATATTCCAAAAGAAAAAGGATTAAGACAATCTTCAATGCATAAAAAGTTCCATGCTTCAGTTAGTCAAAGCGTATATTCCAAAAGAAAAAGGATTAAGACTCAGGAATGGTAGTTAAATCCGCATTTAACTGCTGTCAAAGCGTATATTCCAAAAGAAAAAGGATTAAGACATAATGTCACTACACTGAACCGTTGCTTATCAAATGTCAAAGCGTATATTCCAAAAGAAAAAGGATTAAGACATCTTTTCTAGGAATTCAGGAGCCGGGTTTCGCAGTCAAAGCGTATATTCCAAAAGAAAAAGGATTAAGACTAAGCTCTTTTTTTCTTTGTCTGTACAATCTTTGAAGTCAAAGCGTATATTCCAAAAGAAAAAGGATTAAGACTCCTCATTAAATTCTAAATCATTTGAAGCATAAGCATGTCAAAGCGTATATTCCAAAAGAAAAAGGATTAAGACGTGCGGGCTCTTAATCTTTTCTAAGAATTCAGGAGGTCAAAGCGTATATTCCAAAAGAAAAAGGATTAAGACATAACGACGAGGTTCGCTAACCTCTACGAATAAGAAGTCAAAGCGTATATTCCAAAAGAAAAAGGATTAAGACCCAAGGCGCTTTTTCTGTTGTTGCACTCATAACTAGTCAAAGCGTATATTCCAAAAGAAAAAGGATTAAGACGGGCATACTTTATCTTATCCTCATCCCTGTCTATGTCAAAGCGTATATTCCAAAAGAAAAAGGATTAAGACCGCATAAGTTCTCTTGCTATACTTGATAGCATCGAGTCAAAGCGTATATTCCAAAAGAAAAAGGATTAAGACAATTTAGAAAATTCATTAAAAAGAAGTTTTAATTGAGTCAAAGCGTATATTCCAAAAGAAAAAGGATTAAGACAGTAAAAGATGTGCAGTCTTTATTGTTTAGTACTGCGTCAAAGCGTATATTCCAAAAGAAAAAGGATTAAGACTAAACTTTCTCCTTCTATCCATACTATTATATCTCGTCAAAGCGTATATTCCAAAAGAAAAAGGATTAAGACTTAGTTGATTTAGTTGAATTCGTAACTTCTTGGTTCAGTCAAAGCGTATATTCCAAAAGAAAAAGGATTAAGACTATCTCACCAGTGTCAGGATTGACGTATTGCACGTTGTCAAAGCGTATATTCCAAAAGAAAAAGGATTAAGACGCAGCTCGGTATCAAGCCTCAAGTCTGAGTTTAATTCGTCAAAGCGTATATTCCAAAAGAAAAAGGATTAAGACAGGGTCTATAACAACATCCCCTTTGTCTGTAAATGTCAAAGCGTATATTCCAAAAGAAAAAGGATTAAGACTCATTATTGAATTTTGGGAGCTTATCTCTATAAAGAGTCAAAGCGTATATTCCAAAAGAAAAAGGATTAAGACAAAGATTTTTCTTTCACTTGCATATCCCCCGAAAGGTCAAAGCGTATATTCCAAAAGAAAAAGGATTAAGACACTTTTTCTGTTTTTGTAATTTCTGTTTTCATAATGTCAAAGCGTATATTCCAAAAGAAAAAGGATTAAGACTATAAATTCTCTCCTGTTCGTCTCTTTCTTCCTGTCGTCAAAGCGTATATTCCAAAAGAAAAAGGATTAAGACTTTTTCTATCGTTTTTTCCGTACTCATTTTTTTGTAGTCAAAGCGTATATTCCAAAAGAAAAAGGATTAAGACATCAACGTAATTATCATATCTCGGACAAAGAACACTGTCAAAGCGTATATTCCAAAAGAAAAAGGATTAAGACTTTTTCTATCGTTTTTTCCGTACTCATTTTTTTGTAGTCAAAGCGTATATTCCAAAAGAAAAAGGATTAAGACATCAACGTAATTATCATATCTCGGACAAAGAACACTGTCAAAGCGTATATTCCAAAAGAAAAAGGATTAAGACATTTTAAAAACAGATTATTGTTTGACATTTTGATACGTCAAAGCGTATATTCCAAAAGAAAAAGGATTAAGACTTACTACTATGCAATTTTGTCTTTTCATTTTATTGTCAAAGCGTATATTCCAAAAGAAAAAGGATTAAGACAAGCGTTAGCCTGCACTTCAGTTGAGAACCTGATGTCAAAGCGTATATTCCAAAAGAAAAAGGATTAAGACTTATGTTCTTGATTTATATCTGTAACCCACTTTTCGTCAAAGCGTATATTCCAAAAGAAAAAGGATTAAGACCATTAGGTTTTGCTTTGGTTTCTTTTTTTGGCGGTGTCAAAGCGTATATTCCAAAAGAAAAAGGATTAAGACTACAAAAATTCTCTACTTTCAAATTTTCTTTTGAAGTCAAAGCGTATATTCCAAAAGAAAAAGGATTAAGACACTATTGTTATTGTACTTCGAGCCTCTGCCTGAAGTCAAAGCGTATATTCCAAAAGAAAAAGGATTAAGACTTCTTTAGCGAGTTGCTTTAATTTGCGTGTTATAAGTCAAAGCGTATATTCCAAAAGAAAAAGGATTAAGACTGCATGATAATTCTTATATCTACAATTGTCTGAGAAAGTCAAAGCGTATATTCCAAAAGAAAAAGGATTAAGACATTTCAAAAAATACATCGTCGTTTCCGGTTATAAACGTCAAAGCGTATATTCCAAAAGAAAAAGGATTAAGACCTCCACCTTTGAGAATGAACAATATAAAAACTCTTTGTCAAAGCGTATATTCCAAAAGAAAAAGGATTAAGACCGAGTAAAACTCGCTTTTTAATGCTTTCGCAATCGTCAAAGCGTATATTCCAAAAGAAAAAGGATTAAGACATCACATTTATGAAGATATCGTATTTATCTTCATGTCAAAGCGTATATTCCAAAAGAAAAAGGATTAAGACAAGTGGCTTCTAAATTGATATATAGTTTGTGAGTAGTCAAAGCGTATATTCCAAAAGAAAAAGGATTAAGACCCTGTTGCAGGGGCTACAAGGTCTTTCCTATCCGTTGTCAAAGCGTATATTCCAAAAGAAAAAGGATTAAGACTCGGTTGCCGCAAGAACCATGGCAGAAACGATATAGTCAAAGCGTATATTCCAAAAGAAAAAGGATTAAGACTTGATATATAATTTGTGAGTACAGGAGGACATTCAGGTCAAAGCGTATATTCCAAAAGAAAAAGGATTAAGACGTGTCTTGGTCGTAAAAATACCCACTGCCGTTGCGTCAAAGCGTATATTCCAAAAGAAAAAGGATTAAGACTTGATGGCGTGGGGTGTTAGATTAATATAAGTCATGTCAAAGCGTATATTCCAAAAGAAAAAGGATTAAGACCGGTTAATAATTCATAAGTGTTCATTTTCGTAATGTCAAAGCGTATATTCCAAAAGAAAAAGGATTAAGACCGAGTAAAACTCGCTTTTTAACGCTTTCGAGATAGCGTCAAAGCGTATATTCCAAAAGAAAAAGGATTAAGACCCGTCCTGAATACCCATTTCCCAAACTCTCCCACAGTCAAAGCGTATATTCCAAAAGAAAAAGGATTAAGACGTCTGTATTTTAGCGCCACTATGTGGTATTATTCGGTCAAAGCGTATATTCCAAAAGAAAAAGGATTAAGACCTTCCCTGTGCTAATGATGTCTTTACAACCTTATTGTCAAAGCGTATATTCCAAAAGAAAAAGGATTAAGACCGCATAAAAAACTCAATGAGTAGAACTCATCTTTGTCAAAGCGTATATTCCAAAAGAAAAAGGATTAAGACTTGACAGAAATTCTCTTTTTATTTGCTCCTCCAAGAGGTCAAAGCGCATATTCCAAAAGAAAAAGGATTAATATAGCCAGATTGGCGTAGACTTCGTATGTTTCAAGGGGTTGAGATATGTAGTTGTATCGCTTCACTCTGTATATTCGACATCGGCCGATAAGCCAAAAAATAAGTGAGATTGGCGTAATAATCGTCCTTGTTTGAGCAAGCAAAGCTTGCGAGTTTGGACGATTTAGCCAATCAAACGCTAATTTTTTGAGCAAAATCGGACGTAGTCTTGATTTTTTGTTTCTTTTTTATCAAGAAAAAAGAAATATGGAATCACTAATTTCCAAAACTCAATTTATCTCCATCCACATCAACATAAATTGTTTCATTAGGCTTTAATGTGCCTGATAATAAAGCTTTCGACAAATCGTTTAAAAGATATTTTTGTAATGCTCTTTTGACCGGTCGTGCTCCAAACTGCGGATCGAAACCTGCTTTTGCAAGAAACTGTATAGCATCTTCATTAATATCTAACTTGATGTTGTTGTTTGTCAATAATTGTTGAATACCAGATAATTGCAACTTTACAATCTCTTTTATTTGTTGCCTGTCTAAAGGTGCAAACATTATAAGTTCGTCTACTCTATTTAGAAACTCCGGTCTAATGCTTTGTTTCAGAAGTTCAAACACTTGGTTTTTAGTCGACTCTACAATTTCATCATGGTTTGATGGAGTTATCTTTTCAAAGTTTTCTCTTATCAATGAAGATCCTATATTGGAGGTCATAATGATAATAGTGTTTTTAAAATTCACAACACGACCTTTGTTATCTGTCAAACGACCATCATCCAGCACCTGCAACAGCACATTAAACACATCAGGATGTGCTTTTTCTATTTCGTCGAACAGTACTACTGAATAGGGTTTCCTTCGTATAGCTTCGGTAAGCTGACCACCTTCATCGTATCCAACATAACCCGGAGGCGATCCTATTAATCTTGTTACGGAAAACTTTTCTTGATATTCGCTCATGTCTATTCGAGTCATCATATTTTCATCATCGAACAGAAACTCTGCTAATGCTTTTGCTAACTCGGTTTTACCAACACCGGTGGTACCCAGAAAAATAAATGAGCCTATAGGTCGCTTAGGATCCTGTAAACCAGCTCTACTACGTCTTACCGCATCGGCTACGGCGGTAATGGCTTCATCCTGACCAATTACTCGCATGTGCAACTCATCTTCTAAATTGAGCAATTTGTCGCGCTCACTTTGTAGCATTTTATTTACAGGTATGCCTGTCCAGCGACTTACTACATCAGCAATGTCATCGGAATCAACCTCTTCTTTAATTAAAGCGGTACTTCCTTGTAATGCAGCTAATTCATTCTGATACAATGCAATATTGTTTTCTAAATTTTTTAATTTACCATAACGAATTTCTGCAACTTTACCGTAATTGCCTTCGCGTTCGGCTTTGTCAGCTTCAAATTTTTGTTTTTCAATCTCAATTTTTGCCTGCTGAATATTATCTATCAAAGCCTTTTCAGACGACCATTTATCACGTATAAGTTTTGCTTCGGCTTGTAAACGTGATATTTCATCACTTAATAACTCGACTTTCTTTTTATCGTTTTCACGTTTGATAGCTTCTCTTTCTATCTCTAATTGTTTGATATTACGCTCGATAACATCTAACTCTTCAGGTACTGAATCCACTTCCAAACGTAATTTGGCAGCAGCTTCATCCATTAAGTCAATAGCTTTATCAGGTAAAAATCTATCTGTGATATATCGATTTGACAATTCTACGGCTGCAATAATAGCATCGTCTTTTATCCTTACTTTATGATGATTTTCGTATCGCTCTTTCAATCCGCGAAGTATGGATATGGTGCTTTGTACATCAGGCTCGTTGACCATAACTATCTGGAAACGACGCTCTAATGCTTTGTCTTTTTCAAAATACTTCTGATATTCATTCAGGGTGGTAGCACCAATTGCTCGCAATTCTCCTCGTGCCAGTGCAGGTTTAAGAATGTTAGCTGCATCCATTGCACCTTCGCTTTTTCCTGCACCAATCAAGGTGTGAATTTCATCTATGAAAAGAATGATTTCTCCATCGGCATGTATTACTTCATTTACTACCGATTTCAATCTTTCTTCAAACTCGCCTTTGTACATTGCTCCGGCTATCAATGCTCCCATATCGAGCGAAAATAATTGCTTACTCTTCAGGTTTTCAGGCACATCACCTCGAATAATTCTGTGAGCAAGTCCTTCTGCTATTGCAGTCTTACCGGTACCTGGTTCACCAATGAGTATAGGATTATTCTTTGTTCTTCTGCTCAAAATCTGCAAAACACGACGAATTTCATCATCACGACCAATAACAGGATCAAGTTTTCCTGCTTTAGCTTTTTCATTCAAATTAATAGCATATTTGCTTAATGCCTTATCATTCTGATTGTTGTTTGTTTGATTCATATATTCAAGTTTTTAATAGGTATAATTGTTATTATTACCCTATCACTCAAATTCTCAACCATCAGTTAAATTGTGTCAAAAAGGCAGAAAAGCTATTAAAGAAGTTGAAGTTAAAGACAATATTGCAGTTTTGTTTTGTTTTGAGTATTAGCGAAAGTTCAAGTGATCCGGGCGGGATTCGAACCCACGACCCACAGCTTAGAAGGCTGTTGCTCTATCCAGCTGAGCTACCGGACCAACTTAATTATGATGTAGAAATGTTTAGCTTTTCTCGAAAAGCGATGCAAAAGTAGTATATTTTTTATGAAATTGCAATATCTAAATTAAAATTCATAAATATCTGCCATTTATTGGGGAAAAATCACTAATATTGCAGGCTCAAAAATCAGCATGCTTAATTGATGATAATTGCATGCAATAAATAAGTCTACAGACTTTTGAAACAGAGCAAAATAATGATAAAGCAGCAGTCCCAAAGGGACTAAAATATGCATAACCGTATGCAAGCGAAGCGCAGCTTACGGATGAGAAGGCGAAGTAAGTAAGGCGTAGCTTACAGATGTATGCAGACGCAACTTACGGATTAAAGTAAACTAAAGAAATATAAATATATACAGATGAAAGTAATGAAATTTGGCGGGACATCCGTAGGTTCCGTGGAAAGTATCTTAAACGTAAAGAAAATTGTTGAAGCCGAGAAAGAGCCTGTCATTGTTGTGGTTTCTGCTTTGGGCGGTCTGACCGACAAGCTGATTGCATTGATGGACATGGCAACAAGAGGCGAAAGTATTAGCAGTGAGTTTGAGTCGATTATAATGCGCCATAAGACTATTATCGACCAACTTGTTCCTGAAACTAAACAAACTGAAGTTACGCAAAGGATAATGTCGTTACTTGAAGATTTACGCTCTATTTTTGAAAGGGTAGGGAAAAATATAAAATTTGACCAGCAAACTAAAGATCTGATTTTGAGCTTTGGTGAAAGGATGTCCTCTGTGATTATCAGTAACATCATCGAAAATGCTCATTATGCTTATTCTCCTGATTTTATAAAAACAACAACGGCTTTTGGTAAGCATTCGGCTGATATTACATTGTCAAATAGTTTAATACTCAAGCATTTTTCAAATATACAGCAAATTACAGTTTGTCCGGGTTTTATAACTAAAGATAAGGATTCCGGCGTGTATACTAATCTTGGTCGTGGTGGCTCTGATTATACGGCTGCTATTTTGGCTGCTGCCTTACAGGCGGAAGTGTTGGAAATATGGACTGATGTAGATGGATTTATGACTGCCGACCCACGTGTTATCAGTAAAGCTTATGTTATTGATAACTTGAGCTATATAGAGGCTATGGAGTTGTGTAATTATGGTGCTAAAGTTATTTACCCGCCAACTATTTTTCCGGCATATCACGAAAATATACCTATTCTGATAAAAAATACTTTCAACCCTCAAGCTAACGGTACATTTATTTCAAATGCAAAAGATGTTAGTGGTCAGACTATTAAAGGTATTTCTTCTATTAATGATACTGCTCTTGTGACCATGCAAGGACTTGGTATGGTAGGAGTTATCGGTGTAAGTAAAAGACTCTTTGGGGCTTTGGCAAATGTAGGTATTTCCGCCTTCTTTATTTCTCAGGCTTCCTCTGAGAATACAATATCGATAGGTGTTACAAACGATGAGGCTGATTTGGCTGTACAAGCTATCTCTGATGAGTTTAATCATGAATTATCTATCGGAGAAATAAATTCTGTTGAAGCTGAAAAAAATCTTGCAACAATAGCGGTTGTAGGTGATAATATGAAGCGTATTCCGGGTATTTCCGGTAAATTATTTGGTGCGCTGGGTCGTAGTGGTGTTAATGTAGTTGCTATTGCTCAAGGCGCTTCCGAGACTAATATATCTTTTGTAATTGCCTCTGAATCTTTGCGTAAGGCTTTAAACGTTATCCATGAGGCATTTTTCCTTTCAGAATATCAAGAATTGAATATCTTCCTTATTGGTACAGGTACTGTTGGCGGTGGACTGCTCGATCAAATTATGCAACAGCAGCCCAAGCTTAAAGCACAAAATAACATCAAAATAAAGGTTGTTGGCATTGCTGATGAAAATAAAGTTTTGTTTAAAAGAGATGGCATTGCTTTAAGTAGTTATAAAGATGAATTATCTCAAAATGGCGTTGATTCATCACCTGAGATTATTTTTCAAGGTATTAAGGATATGAATATCTATAATGCTGTTTTTGTCGATTGCACTGCAAGTCATCAAATTGCAGCTCTTTATAAAGAATTGCTTTTAAGTAATGTTTCAGTAGTGGCAGCCAATAAGATTACTGCTTCAGGCGATTATGATACCTATGCAGAATTGAAAGTTATTGCTCGTAAAAGGGGTATTAAATTCTTATTCGAAACAAATGTTGGTGCCGGCTTGCCTATCATAAACACTATGAATAACTTAGTTAACTCAGGTGATAAAATTTTGAAACTTGAGGCTGTACTTTCAGGTACTCTTAACTTTATTTTCAATACTATTTCCGAAGCAATTCCGTTAAGTAAAGCTATTCAGATGGCTAAAGAAGCAAGATATGCCGAACCTGATCCTCGAATCGATTTGAGCGGTACTGATGTTGTTCGTAAATTGGTCATTCTTACTCGTGAAGCAGGTTATAGAGTTGAACAAAGTGATGTAAAGAAAAATCTTTTTATTCCTGAAAAATATTTTAAAGGTTCTTTGGATGATTTTTGGAATACAATCAATGAGATGGATAATGAGTTTGAAGCAATCAGGAAACGTCTTCAAGCTGAAAATAAACGTTATCGCTTTGTGGCTAAGATGGAAAATGGAGAATGTTCGGTGGGTCTGCAAGAGGTTGATATGCATCATCCATTCTACGAACTCGAGGGTAGTAATAATATAATCATGATTAAAACAGAAAGATATTATGATTATCCTATGATTATTAAAGGATATGGTGCAGGAGCAAGTGTTACTGCTGCCGGTGTCTTTGCAGATATAATGAGTATTGCCAATATCAGATAATTAATTGAATAATAGTTTTTTATGAGAGTTATAAAGTTTCTTTTGGTTTTATTTTCTTTTTCGTTGATTTTGTTAGTTGCATGTAACGATGACAATGTAACCTATGCTGAAGAGTTGAAAGCCGAACAAGATATAATTAAAGATTTTCTTAAACGTAACCAGATTAAAGTTGTCAATACACTACCTGAAGGCTTTCCGTGGCCCGACAATGTTTATTATAAAAGTAAAACAGGATTGTATTTCAGATTAACTGATAAAGGTGACCATCTGATAAGTGACAGTATTGTTGCAGGAGATGAGGTAGTTACGCGATTTCTTCAATATACACTTACTGCTAAAGCTGATACGGTATCAAGCGAGAGTAGTATAGATTTTCCTGAGCCTTACGAGTTTAAGTATCTTGATTTATCACAGGCTTGTCAGGGTTGGCACGAAGCCGTTGGTTATATGGGATTTAATAACTCAAAAGGTAAATTAATTATACCATCAAAAATCAGTTTTTCATCATTCAATCGACCTGCTACACCAATTGGCTACGATATGGAAATCAGAATCAAAAAATACTAACTCAAAACTCATAACTCAAAACTCATAACTTTCTTAACATGGCTTTAATAAAATCAATTTCAGGTATAAGAGGAACTATAGGAGGCAGAGTAGGAGAGGGATTAAGTCCTTTGGATGTTGTTCGCTTTACTGCTGCCTACGCAAGACATATCCGTGAAAATAAATCGATTGATTCTAACAAAATAGTTGTTGGTCGCGATGCACGTATATCCGGCGAAATGGTTTCACAATTAGTAATTGGTACTTTGCTTGGTATGGGCTTCGATGTTGTGAATATAGGTCTTGCTACTACACCTACAACAGAAGTGGCTGTTACAATGGAGAAAGCTGCCGGAGGTATAATTCTCACAGCAAGTCATAACCCAAAACAATGGAATGCTCTAAAATTATTAAATGAAAAAGGCGAGTTTTTGAATGCTGTTCAGGGTGAAGATGTGTTGAATAAAGCTGCCGCTGATGATTTTGTTTTTGCCGAAGTGGATAAATTGGGAAAATTAACTGTAAATGACACTTATACTCAAAAGCATATAGAAAGCGTACTTGCACTCGATTTAGTAGATGTTGAAGCTATTAAAGCAGCAAACTTTTCTGTGGCTATAGATTGCGTAAATTCAGTTGGTGGTATAGCTTTACCTGCTCTATTAAAGGCACTTGGTGTTAAGAGAATAGAAAAACTATATTGCGAGCCGAATGGTCATTTTCCTCATAATCCGGAACCATTGCCTGAGCATCTGACTGAAATATCATCTGTTATGCAATCAGGAAAAGCCGATGTAGGCTTTGTGGTCGACCCTGATGTTGATAGATTGGCAATTATAGCAGAAGATGGGTCGATGTTTGGCGAAGAATATACACTTGTTGCTGTTGCTGATTATGTTTTGCAGAATACTCCCGGCAATACAGTATCTAATTTAAGTTCCACACGTGCTTTGCGAGATGTAACCAAACGATATGGTATGCAATATAATGCTGCTGCTGTTGGGGAGGTTAATGTAGTTACAAAAATGAAGGAAACCAATGCAGTGATTGGTGGCGAAGGTAATGGTGGTGTTATATATCCTGCAAGTCATTACGGTCGTGATGCACTTGTTGGTATTGCTCTATTCCTCACTTTATTAGCAAAGTCAGGTAAAAAAGTTTCCGAATTAAGACGGGCATATCCCAACTATTTCATTTCAAAGAATAAAATCGAATTAACACCTGAAATTAATGTCGACAATATCCTTTTAAAGATAAAAGATAAATATAAAGACAACGAAATCAACGATATAGATGGAGTTAAAATTGACTTTCCAACGGGATGGGTTCATCTAAGAAAATCTAATACTGAGCCTATTATTCGTATTTATTCAGAAGCAGGCAGTATTGAAGAGGCTGATAAGTTCGCAAAGATGATAATGGAGGATATAAGAAAATTGACACATTAGCATATCATATCTACGGATTGTCGGATTTTTGAGGGAGGTTTATTTTCTTTTTCCTTATTTGCTTGTATGTAAACTAAATTATATCTACTTTTTTGAACTAAACATACGAAATAATCAGATGAATAGTTCACAAAACTATAGAAAAGGATATTTTATTCAGTATATACAATGATAACAGAACGGTGTTTCGACTAAATGACATTGCTATGTTAATTGGTGAAACTAATTTTGAATCATTAAATAAACGACTGAATTATTATATTCAAAAAGGCAAATTATTTAATCCAAGAAAAGGTATTTATGCCAAACAAGCGTATAGCATGAATGAATTAGCCTGCCTTTTATATACACCCTCCTATATTTCATTAGAATTTGTGTTACAACAAGCCGGAGTTATTTTTCAATTCAATTCACAAATTACGGTTGTAAGTTATCTTAGTAGGACAATAGAGATTGAAGGTATTGCTTTGTCATTCAGAAAAATAAAAAATGAAATTTTAATTGATACATTTGGAATAAACACAGATGATAAAGGCGTCAGTATGGCAACACCCGAGCGTGCATTGTTAGACATCTTATATCTGAATAGCAATTATTATTTTGATAATCTAAATTTGATAGATGTAGACTTAATATTCAAAATACTACCTATTTACAAGTCAAAAGTATTAACCAAACGAGTAACTAAACTATTTAATAATGATTGATTTAAATAAACACAAATTTTTCATGCTGCAAATTCTGAAAGAAATCTATTCAGATATAGAATTGGCTAACTATCTTGGGTTTAAAGGTGGAACTGCTTTGATACTATTAATTTGTTATTTATGTACAAACAATTTCCGATCTCTGTAAAACGATAGAATATACTTCAACTCTCCACAAACAGAATGCTGATAACACGAATTTTTAAATCAGCGTTTGAAAATCCGCGTTATCAGCGTTCCATATAACACTTACACTACCAAACTTGGCGGAGAATAAACTCTTGCACCTAATTCCTGATCAAGCATATATAATGCACGTGCATCTGCACCAAATAAGTCATAGCGTTTGCATAACTCATCGACATTTTGCTCTTCCTCAGCTTGTTCTTTTACAAACCAGTCGAGAAATTGCATAGTTTTAAAATCTTTAAGCTCAAAAGCAACAGCATAAATATCATTAATCGACTTCGTAACAAATAATTCATGTTCGTATGCTTCTGTTAATGGAGCTTTATGGTTTTTGTATGCTCCTGTGGGTTTTGCAATAGCTTCTAATACTACCTTTTCACCATTAAGTTGAAGATACTGAATAAATAACATTGCGTGAGCATATTCTTCCTGTGTTTGAATATTAAACCAGTTAGCAAAACCATTCAGACTCTCATCTGTATAAAAATTTGCCATATCCATGTATAAAAACGAAGAGTAAAACTCTTTATTAATCTGACTGTTAATCAAATCTACAATTTTTTTGTCTAACATAATCTGATGTTTTAATTTTTAAATTCTATATTATAATTTGGGTAACCACAAGGGATTGCTGTTTGATATTAAATAAATTTAATTTGGGCAACCCGTATGATATTAAATAAATTTAATTTGGGCAACCACAAGGGATTGCCCCTACATTCTTTCGATATTTGCTCCAATTGCTTTTAAACGGATGTCAATGTCTTGATATCCTCTGTCTATTTGGTCGATATTGTCGATTATACTTGTACCTTCCGCTGAAAGGGCAGCAATTAATAATGCTATACCTGCACGAATATCTGGCGATGTCATTCTGGAGGCTCTCAAATGAAGATTTTCTCCCTGACCGATTACTGTTGCCCTGTGCGGGTCACATAATATAATCTGTGCACCCATGTCAATCAATTTGTCGACAAAGAAAAGGCGACTCTCGAACATTTTCTGATGTATTAGTACACTTCCGTTTGCTTTTGTTGCTACTACAAGGAATACGCTCAAAAGGTCGGGTGTTAATCCTGGCCAAGGAGCATCCGCAAATGTCATAATAGAACCGTCAATGAAAGTTTCTATCGTATAACAGCATTGAGCTGGCACATAAATATCATCGCCTTTGCGTTCTATCGTAATACCTAATCGCCTGAAGCTATCGGGTATAATGCCTAATTCATCGTATGCAACGTTTTTAATCGTAATTTCAGAGCCTGTCATGGCAGCCAGACCAATAAAGCTACCTATTTCTATCATATCAGGTAAGATGGTATGCTCGCAACCTCCTAACTTTTCAACACCTTCAATGGTTAATAAGTTCGAACCAATACCCGAAATTTTTGCTCCCATGTGATTTAACATTTTACAAAGCTGTTGTAGATATGGTTCGCACGCTGCATTGTAAATAGTAGTCGTCCCTTTTGCCAATACAGCAGCCATAACAATATTTGCTGTACCTGTAACCGAAGCTTCATCGAGCAACATATAATTACCTGTTAACTGCTCTGCTCCAATTATATAGAGTTTTTTGTCAGGGTCGTAACTGAACTCTGCACCTAATTTTTGAATACCTATAAAATGAGTGTCTAACCTTCGTCTGCCAATTTTATCCCCACCGGGTTTTGGAATCACAGCTTGTTTGTATCGTCCAACCAATGGTCCGACTATCATTACCGAACCACGTAACGAAGCACTTTTTGAATAAAATTCAGCAGTCTGCAAATAGTCAAAATTTACCTTTTTCGTTCTAAATGCATAACTATGTCTACTTAACTTCCTAACCTCAGTACCCATATTTTCGAGTAGACTAATCAAATTGTTTACATCTAAAATATCAGGAATGTTATGAACAACTACTTCATCTTCAGTCAGTAATACTGCACATAAAATCTGCAAAGTTTCATTTTTTGCGCCCTGAGGTGTGATTTCTCCTGAAAGTTTCTGTTTACCTTTAATTTTAAATGATGCCATTTATTTCTTTTTTTGTTTGTTTTTCTTGGAATAGAATACGTCTCTCGATTCAATAAGTTTAAATGTGTCTTCTGTGAAATCCAATTTACCATTAGATAATTCACGCAAATCTTCAAATATTTTTTTATTATCTACAACTTCTTTATTCCATGTAAGAAAGCATTTTTTCATCTGATTGGCAATCAGTCGGATTAACTCATTTCTTTCATCACCTTCTTCATAATCAGCAACTCTTGCAATCATTTTTTCTAAGGTTATGCCATAATGCTGATAATGCATCTTATGACTCCTATACGGAACCGGTTCAGGTTTTGTGTTTAAATTGTCGGGCTTAATAATTTCGTATGGATAATCAATGTCTAATTTAAAATCCGACATAATCGCTATATGATCCCAAAGCTTGTGTTTGAAGTCGTTTACATCACGAAGATAAGGAAAAAGATTTCCCATAGTTGCAATAATCGATTTCACACATTGTGCCCGCTCTTCTTTATCCTCAATGGTTAATGCGTGATTTACCATTTGCTGTATGTTACGTCCGTATTCAGGCATAATTAGTTTTCCTTGTAATGTTGGATAGTCCATTTTCTAAAAAATTATATGTTTGAACGCAAAGTTAATTTATATTTTGTGATTTATAATGGATTGCTGAAAATTTTCTTTTTACTTTCATTTTTAAAGTAAATATTAATTATAAAAATATACATATTTTCATTTGTCACTAATAAAAAATGTTGTATATTGCAGACCTTTTTTGAGATATTAGAAGTGGCATGTCATCAGCACTTTTTTTATTAATAAAAAAGTGTTTTTCAGATATTTGATGAGTGTTTTTATTTTTGTTTTGATTGGAATAGATGAGCTTTATTAACAACATACATATAGAGATTTTAAAAAAATCATTGTTTTTAGTATTATTTTTAAGTCTATGTTCTTGCTTAGACGATGTTAATATTTTAACTAATGTCTTTTGGGAAGATTCTTCAACGGTTAAAGCATCAACAAATTCAACTAACCTGATTATTATTGGTCATCCAAATGTGAAGTGGAGTGCAGAGATTATTGAAGGTGCCGATTGGTGTTCGTTTAGTGAAACTAATGCTAACTTATTATCTGCTAAGGGTTTTCTCGTTGATATGGAAAATAAAGTTACTTTATATTTTAAAAATAACTCCACTACACATTCTCGGCAGGCAAAAATATCTTTGACTCTGGCAGGTAAGGATAATGCTGTTTTTACTTTGACTCAAAATTCAGGTTTTAGTATCTTTACTGAAACTCCATCAGTTGTAGAAAATGATAATTATCAGTATGTTACTCATTACTCTCAACTTCACAACAAATCGGTTCGTAATTTTTCTATTTGTTTTGATAAAACCAAACAAGCATCATTGTGGGTAGCATATCCTATACATTCAAGTTATTTGGGTTCAACAGGTAGAACAGATGCATGGGCTTTTGATCCTGAAATTAACTCTAAATTTCAAGCTGATTGTGTGTTTCGTTCATATAATGGAAACTATGATCGCGGTCATCAAATAGCATCTGCCGACCGACAGGCAAATAGAGAGATGAACGAGCAGACTTTCTATATGTCGAACATGACACCTCAATGGAATAGATTAAATCAGGATATGTGGGCTAAATTAGAAATGAGAGTGCGTGCAAATAATTGTTCCGATACTTTATTTGTTGTTACAGGAGCATATTTTGATCCGAATAATTCCACTACAACACGTGATGGGGCTGGTAATCAAGTATCAGTTCCTACTCATTATTATAAGGTTTTATTACGTACGAAATCGGGTACAACAGGCAAAGCAATTTCACAATGTAGTGATGATGAATTAATGTCTATTGGTTTTTGGGTTGAACACAGGTCATATGGCAATGTCGAGCCACCACGTTCAATTTGTAAAAGCATAGCTGATATAGAAGCAATTACCGGATTTACCTTTTTCCCTATGGTGTCTGAAAAGGTAAAAATACAAAATGAACCGGCAAAGTGGGGAGTTTATTAATTAAGAAATAAAATGTAAATATTATTATATATATGGTAAGAAATAAATTACTTTCAATTTTAGTAGCATTAGGTATTTTAAATACAGGTTTTGCTCAAACTGATTTTGAAAAAACACGAAAAGATATTCAGCGTGAGAATAGTTATGAGCTAAGCGCAATTGATGAATCAATGCAGGACGAAGATGCTGATCTTGCCGGTCAAAATTTCAGTACTCTTGCAACGTTGTCCAACGATCCTTTTCTGTCGGAAGTTGGTTATCAGTTATCGAGTTTTCGTTTTACCCCACGTGGTTATAAAAACAAATATGCACAAACTCTTATCAACGGAATAGAATTTAATTCACAGATTAGAGGGAATTTTAATTATTCCATGATTGGTGGGATGAACGATGCTACTCGTAATGCAACAACACAAGATTACTTACAGGCAAGTTTGTTTTCGTTTGGAGATTTGTCGGGTGCGCAAAACTATGAAATGCGTGCAGGAAGTTATGCAAAAGGTACAAAAGCTACCGTAACTTATACAAATCGTAATTACCAGCAAAGAATGATGCTTTCTCATCACTCAGGAATGAGCAAGGAAGGTTGGGCATTTTCTGCTCTTCTTGGAGGTAGATATGCTTATGAAGGTAATGTCGAAGGTACTTTTTACCACAACTTAGCTTATTTCTTCGCAGTAGAAAAGCAATGGGATAATGGTAGACAAAGCCTCTCCCTGACAACATTCGGCTCACCTGTTCAACGGGCACAACAATCAGCTTCTGTTCAAGAGGCTTATGATATAAAAAAGAACAATTTATATAATTCATATTGGGGCTATATGCCTGATGGAAGTAAACGAAACTCTCGTGTGGTTACAGCTTATGATCCGACTGTGGTACTTTCTCATATATGGAAAATAAACAGATTAAATAAATTAACCACCGGTTTGGCTTTCCATTATAATCGTTATGGTTCTACCGCACTTAACTGGTTTGGTAACGCTGCCGATCCACGCCCTGATTATTACAGATATTTGCCTTCATATACATCATCAACATACAATACTTTAGATCCTGTTTATAAAAAACATGCTCAGTTTTGGGCAGGTACAGGCGAAGGAACAAACAGAGGTAGAAGTCAGATTGCATGGAATGATATTTACGAAGCAAATAAAAACAATAACGAATCCGGTGCTAATAAATCAGCTTTATTCATTGTAGAAGAAAGGCGTAATGATGCTATGGAAACAAGCTTTAATACTACATTAGAAAAGAAGATAAACGAAGAAATTACTTTTGTGGCAGGTGTAAATGCTCGTCACACTTTAGGTAAAACATTTGATGTAGTTGCCGATTTATTAGGTGCAACTTATCTTTTAGATGTTGATAAATATGGTGAACGTGATTTTCCGGGAAATTTAGATGTTAAACAAAATGATTTATTACATCCTGATAGGCAAGTTAAAGAAGGTGATATTTTTGGCTATAACTACGAAATGAATGTTACAGGTACAAACGCATGGCTTCAGATGCATCATAACTATGAACATCTCGAATTTTTCTATGCAGCAAAGCTTTCTGCTACAAATTTTTATCGCGATGGAAAAATGAAAAACGGTCGCTATCCAAATTCTTCATATGGAAAAGGACAGGTGCATACCTTTATAGATCCTGCTGTTAAAGCCGGTGTGGTGTATAAAATTAGTGGTCGTAACTTAGTATCTGTCAATGGTATGTATAAACATCAGGCACCACTACCTTATGATGCTTATACTACTCAACGTATTTCTGATGAAGCATCACCGGGTTTAGTTTCTGAGAAAATAACTTCTGCTGATGTTAATTATGTATTTACATATCCTAAAGTAAATGGACGTGTTTCCGGTTTCTTTACAAACTATCAAGATGGTATTCAGAAAATTTCATATTATAATGATTCATATCGTACATTTGTGCATCATAGTATTCATGATGTAGATAAACAAAATTTTGGTGTTGAAGCTGCTTTTAAATATACAGTTATAAAAAATGTAACTCTCTCAATGGCAGGGACCTGGTCACAATTTGTTTATACTAAAGACCCAATGGGTAATGTGCGTTACGAAAATGGTACAGGTGACGATATTAACGAAGGTGTGGCTATTAAGAATTATCATGTTGGAGGCTCACCTGAAATTGCCGGTACATGCGGTGTTCAGTATTTTTGGAATTTTTGGTGGTTTGAAGTTAATGTGAATGGAATAGCTAATAATTATCTCGACCCATCATATATTCAACGTACCCCATCTGTAATAAAAAGTGTAAGAGATGCTGCTACTGCTGCAAATTACACATCAGCTCAAAAGGAAGCTTTAGTAAATCAATGGATTGCACAAACAAAATTAGATGATGCTATTACTGTAGATTTCTCAATCAGTAAACTATTGTATTTAAAAGGTGGAAAACAGGTAAATTTCAATCTAAATGTGATGAATGTGCTTAATAACAGAGGCGTTAGAACGGGTGGTTATGAACAAGGTCGTTTACCTATGACAAACGAAGGAATGGACTTAGCTAATCTGAATAAATTTCCACCTAAATTCTATTATATGCAGGGATTAAATGTGTTTTTAAATGTAGGATATAAATTTTAAGAATATTACGACAATGAAAATCAAATATTTAAACATAGTTATTATTGTTCTATCAACTTTTTTCTATTCGTGTGATAGAAGGGATTATGATGTCCCTGAAATAGAAGCACCTGCATATTCTACTTCAAAAGAGATTATCAGTATAGCTGATTTGAAAACTTTAAGTTCGACATTTCCATTGCCTTTTATTGTTGATGGTTATGAAAATAAGGTAGGTAACTTCGAAGTTAGGTCTATGGACAACACAAACAAGGCGATAAAAGGTATTGTTACTGCTAATGATGAAAGCGGAAATATATACAAACAGTTTTACATTCAGGATAACACAGGAGCTATAACAATAGGTTCAAATCTGACCGGATTATTTGGTCTGTTTACCGTTGGACAAGAGGTTATTATCGAACTTGATGGGTTAAATATCGGTAAATATGGCGGATCTTTTCAGATTGGCGGTAGAATACATTATATCAGTTACAATCCTAATGGTACTGTTAAAAATGCAAGTATAGGTAGATTAGTTCCTGAGGAATTTCACACACATATTTTCAGAAATGGAAAAGCAAATCCTGCAAGTGTAGTTCCAACCGTACTAACTTCGATGCCGGTTATAACTGAAACTAACAGAAATACATTAGTTAGATTCGATAATGTTTCATTTGTTGGTGGAGGTTCTACAATTTTTGCTACCAAGGGAGCCGGATATGGAACTGTACAATTAAATATCGGAGGACAAAATGTTGGAATAAGAACAAGTGAATATGCTGATTTTGCGGCTGATACTATTCCAACAGGTACAGGTTCTGTCATTTGTATTTTAGGTAAATATAATAATGACAATCAATTAACTATTCGTAGTAGAAAAGACTTGATATTCAATTAAATAATAAATACAAATTAAAATTTTAATAATTAAATTATGAAACTAAAACATTTATTTTATGCAATTGCAACTTTACCTTTATTGTTTAGTTGCGAACCTGAAGTTGCTGTTACCGGTATAGCTATCGACCCATCATCAGTGACTTTAACTGAAATTGGACAGGAACAAACTCTTACAGTAACTTTAGCTCCTGAAGGTGCAAAGGGTGACGTTATATGGGAAAGCTCTAACACTGCTGTTGTAACTGTCGAAGGTAGTGGTTTGACAGCTGTCATAACAGCCGTTGGTAAAGGTACAGCTAAGATTACTGCTTCTGTTGGTATATTTTCCGGTGAATGCAATGTGGTTGTAAAAGATGAAGAGGGAGGTAATGGAGAACTTGATGAAGGAAATGGCTCTAAAGATGCTCCTTATAATGTAACCCAAGTATTAGGTTTCTTTGAAGGCTCAGCTAGCTTACCAAAAGGTGTTTGGGCTACTGGTTATATTGTGGGTGGAGTAAAAACAGGTGATAAAGGTACTATTGAAAGCAATGATGATATTGTTTTTGGTACTGAAGGTATTCGTGCTACTGCAGTTTTAATTGCTGATTCCAAAGACGTAACGGAGTTTACTCAATGTGTGATTGTTAACCTACCTACAGGTGCTATTCGTTCAGCTATTAACTTAGCTGATAATGCAGGAAATTTACACAAAAAAGTGTCTGTGTTTGGTAATGTGGCACGTTATTTTGCTGTTCCCGGAGTAAGGGATTTAACTGATTTTGTTTTAGATAAAGAAGTAGATCCAAATGTATTGTTAGATGCAAGTTTTGCTACAGGTCAAGATGGTTTCTCTATTGTAAATGTACTTCTTCCAACAGAATTGGAACGTGTTTGGTATCATAATGCACAATATACTCAAATGGCTGCCGGTTCTTTTGCTAATAATCGTAACTACAAATCTGAAGCATGGTTGATTTCTCCTGCTATCAATTTATCAAATGTAACTAATGCTACTTTATCATTCCAACATGCAGGTAAACAATTTGGTGCTCCTGTTACTAATCTAACTATTCAAGTTTCAACTACTTATACTACCGGAGCTATTAATGCAGCTGATTGGACTGAAATTGCTATTCCAAATCATTTGGAAGGAGAAACAAATACATTCAAGTCTGCCGGAGATATGGATTTAACTCCATATTGTGGACAATCTAACGTTCGTGTTGCCTTCAAGTATACGAGTACCGATGAATCAGGTGGTAACTGGTACGTTAAAAATGTTACTGTAAAATAACAAACTCTATATGTTTAAAGGGTTCAGTATATATTGAGCCCTTTAATTTCTTTATGCTGAATGATACTTTTATTGACAAATGATAATCATGAAAAAATATTTTCACTTTACATTATTAATTCTGCTCGTTTTAACGATTACATTTTCATGTAAGTCTACTCAAGATGTTTTAACTACTTCTACGAACAGATATGCTCCCAAATTCGAAGTCTATCCAGTTGGCTTCTACAACCTTGAAAACCTTTATCATCCATTGAGTACCGACTCGTTAAGGGATAAAGAGTTTTCGCCAACAGGTTCAAATCATTGGACTATGGATAAATACGAACAAAAATTAACTAATATGTCGTATGTTTTGAATGAGATAGCTAAGGATTTCGGTGGACTTGCTGCTGTTGGCGTTTCTGAGGTTGGAAATAAAAAGGTGCTTGAAGATTTAGTGGCTACCGGCAACTTGAAAGACAAAGGGTGGGAGATAGTTCACTATGACTCACCCGATTGGCGCGGAATTGATGTTGGTTTGCTCTACGACCCAACTCGTTTTGAATATGTTACCAGTAGCACTCATCCTTATCCATATAAATATAGTTATGAACAGGGAGTAACTGATTCTACTTTCAGAACTCGCGATGCTTTGCTCGTTGAAGGTAAGATAGCAGGTGAGAAAGTGGCTATTATGGTTAATCATTGGCCATCTCGAAGAGGGGATAAATCTTATTTAGCAAGAGATTATGCCGCTACAATCTTTACGCATCTTTACGATTCTCTTATGAGGGTTGATTCTTCGATCAGAGTAATTATGATGGGTGATTTAAACGATGATCCTACCGATTCGAGTTGTGCGGAAGTGCTTAATGCTAAAAGATATACTAAAGATGTAGAACCTAATGGCTTGTTCAATACCATGTGGGAAAAGTATGCTAAGGGTATTGGAACCCTTTGCTATCAAGGTAAATGGAACTTATTCGATCAGATAATCGTAAGTTATAATTTACTTGGAAATGATTATAAAACATTAAAATATTATAAGTCTGAAATTTTTAATCGTGATTTTTTAATTCAAAAAACAGGTAAATACAAAGGTTATCCTTTCAGAACTTTTAGTGGTGGACATTTCCAAAATGGTTTCAGCGATCATTTCCCAACGTATATATATCTCGTGAAGGAAAAATAATTTATGAGAATAAATGTATATATGTATAATCAAAAAATGAAAGTAGAGACGCGCAATTTGTGCGTCTCTACTTTCATTTGTATAGTTTGATTCAAAAAATTATTAATTCTAAAGTATTTTTATTTTTCAAATTTAATATTACCTTTGTCTCGTCAATCTGTGTGCGCACACGATAGATGTATATTAGCACATTATTTACATATGAGACATGGTAACAAAATACGTATAAAAGATATTGCTTCGATGGCTGGCGTGTCGGAGGGTACAGTTGATCGTGTCTTGCATAATAGGGGTGAGGTTTCTGAAAAGAGTCGGATTGCTGTTGAGAAAGTGCTTCATGAAATTGATTATTCTCCAAATATTTTAGCACGTTCTCTTGCTTCTAAAAAGCAATATCGTTTTGTATGCGTCATTCCTTCATTCAAAGAAGGTGATTATTGGCAACAGGTAGATAAAGGATTTGATATGGCAGCTTCCGAATTTGCTCATTTCAATATTCTTGTCGACAAAAAGTATTTCGATCAATATGATCCTCAATCTTTTATCGATATAACTATATCGGTATTATCAGAAAATTTTGATGTTGTATTTATAGCTCCTATTTTTCGTAATGAGGCTATTGATTTTACTACTACTTTGGATGATCTCAATATACCCTTTTCTTTTATAGACTCTGTGGTTGAAGAAACAAATTTTGTCACATATTATGGGCAGAATTCTTCACAAAGTGGTTATGTTGGTGCAAAATTACTATTAGATACTTTAAAGCCTTATTCTAAAATTTTGGTGGTGCGTACTCAAAGAAAAAGTGAAGGCGTATCCAATCAAACTATCAATCGTTATAAGGGTTTTTCCGATTATTTAAATGAAAATAATAGTTTTTGCGAAACTATAGAGGTTATGTTGTCTGATGATAATGAGGATACTAATAAATCGATTCTTCAAAATATATTTGATAATCATCCTGACATCAAGGCTGCCATTACTTTTAATTCTAAAGTCTATAGAATTGCAAAATTTATTAACTCAACAAATAGGAAAGATATTGTACTGCTTGGTTACGATACACTTCAGGAGAATATTATATATTTGAAGCAAGGTGTTATTTCTTATTTGATTGCTCAACGTCCTGACAAACAGGCTTTTTCAACGGTTCAAGATATGTGTAATAAACTAATTTTCAATAAAAGCATAAAGAAAATAAACTATATGCCTATAGATATTTTGATAAAGGAAAATATCGATTATTATGTAGGTTCTAAAGATTAATTAATCTTCATTTAAAATTATTGTTCAACTTGTAATTTATATTAATATGAGTAATTTATTTAATATCAAAGATTTAGTAGTAGTAATCACCGGAGGTAATGGTGTACTCGGAAAAGGAATGGCTGAGTATATGTGTTCGCAAGGAGCAAAGGTTGTTATTCTGGGAAGAAGATTAGATTCGATTAACGAATTGGTTAGCAGTTTGAAATCAAAAGGTTATGAAGCCGATGGTTTTTCTGCTGATGTTCTTGATAAGGAACAGCTTGAAGGTGTTGCAGCAAAAATAATTGAGAAATATGGCAGAATTGATGTTTTAGTTAATGGTGCCGGTGGTAATATGCCGGGTGCAACTATTCCGCCTGATAAAACTTTCTTTGATCTTGAAATAGAAGCCTTTAGAAAAGTTGTAGATGTAAACTTGTTTGGTACTGTACTGCCAACAATGATTTTTGCAAAAGAAATGGTTAAACAGAAAAAGGGTAGTATTATCAATATTTCTTCGGAAGCTGCTATTCGTCCGCTTACAAGAGTTGTCGGATATGCTGCTGCTAAGGCTGCTGTTACTAATTTCACTCAATCACTGGCAATCGAGTTGGCAAGTAAATATGGTGAAGGGTTGCGTGTAAATGCTATTGCTCCAGGATTTTTCATTACTGAGCAAAATCGTGCATTATTGACTAATCCTGATGGTTCGCTGACTGATAGGGGTAATAGAATTATCGATCATACGCCATTTGCTCGTTTTGGTTCACCTGATGAATTGTTCGGTACTTTGCACTGGCTTGCAAGTGATGCATCTAAGTTTGTAACAGGCACTATGACAGTTGTTGATGGTGGATTTAATTCATTCTGTATTTAATATTCCTTATTTATATATTTTAATTTTATCTTATAAAATGATTACACTTAAAGAAAATTGTAAGTATTCATTGATGGTTGCAACAAGTATGGGTATTAGAATTACCCCTTTAAACGGTCAACCTGTTCATAGCAGTAAATTGTTTGAAATGCAGGCTACAAGTGCCGAAAGTAATGTGGCAAGTATTTCATCATTTTTGGGTTTGCCTGTTAAAGTGCTGACTACCTTCGTTAAAGATAGTCCGATTGCTAAATTTATTAAGGCTGATCTCCGTAGCAGGAATATGGATTTCGAAGGTCCGGAAGTAGCACAAGGAGATCCTTGGGGTTTTCGCCATCAGATAAATATTGCTGATAGTGGCTATGGAACTCGCGGTCCGCGTGTATTAAACGACCGTGCAGGTGAGGTCGGACGTACTTTGAATGTTAGTGATTTTGATTTAGATAGAATATTCAACCAAGAAGGTGTGCAGATTCTTCATCTATCCGGATTAATTGCTGCCTTATCTCCAGATACAAGTGAGTTTTGCTTGCAATTAGCTCGTTATGCTAAAAAGACAGGCACGCGTATTTCTTTCGATTTAAATTACAGAGCTTCTTTCTGGAAAGGTCGTGAAGAAGAATTAAGTGCTATTTTTAAGGAAATTGCCTCTGTTTCTGATATTCTTATTGGTAACGAAGAAGATTTTCAGTTAAGTCTTGGTGTTAAAGGTCCTGAAGCCGGTGGTGAAGGTATTGAAGCTGAAATTGAAGGCTTTAAAGGTATGATTAAGCGTGTTAGAGAATTTTATCCTAATGCTTCGGTGTTTGCAACTACTTTGCGAGAAGTTGTAAGTGTTAATGAACATTTATGGGGGGCAATTGTGTTAGAAGGTGATAATCTGCATGTTGTTAAACCTCGTACTATTAGGGTGCTCGACCGCATTGGTGGGGGAGATGGCTTTGTTGGTGGTCTATTGTACTCAATTTTAAAAGGTTGGGAATCTGAAAAATGGGTTCAATTTGCTTGGGCAACAGGTGCTTTAGCTACTACTTTCCTTACTGATTATGCTCAACCTGCCGATGAAGCGCAAGTGTGGAGCATATGGAAAGGAAATGCGAGAGTACAGAGATAAGATTATTTACGATTTATTCAATTTACGATTTACTATTTGTTTATATTATTTTATCATCTTAACTATGACAAGAGAAGTGTTAAAAAAGAGATTAAAGAATTTTGCTTTGCGGATTATAAAATTATCTAACAGCTTACCGAACAATATTACAGGTAAAACATTAGGTAATCAAATAATCCGTTCAGGTACCTCTCCGGGAGCAAACTATCGTTCTGCTTGTGTAGGAAAATCAGAAAAAGATTTTCTTAACAAGTTAAAAATGGTAGAAGAAGAATTAGATGAAACCTTGTATTGGTTAGAACTAATTATTGAATCTGGATTAATAAAACCACATCTTCTTCAAGACTTAATACAAGAGAATGAGGGATTATTAAAAATAATAGTGAGCTCAATAACAACCGTAAAAAAGAAACAAGCAATATTAGTAAATAATAAATTGAATAAATAGTACATTGTAAATTATAAAATAGTAAATAAAAATGATATTCTACGAAATTGGCTCAACATCGATTGAGCTTTCTTCGGAAGACTTAAAAAAAGGTCTTTTTGAGGCTTTGGAGAAACTTGGAAATAAAAATAAGGTGCTGGCTATTCCGCCTGATTATACTCGTTTGCCAAGTCGTGCCGGCGAACTTACTGAGTTCACGTGGCAGTATTATGGTGATAAGCTTACTGATGTACTGCCTGCTTTGGGCACTCATTCTCCAATGACTGATAATCAGATAGCTCATATGTTTGGAACGCTTCCTAAAACACTTATTCGCGAGCATGACTGGCGTAATGATGTGGTAACTTTAGGTGAAGTGCCCTCCGAATTTGTTAAAGAAGTTTCAGAAGGTGCTGTCGATTTCTCATGGCCTGCACAAGTCAATAAATTACTGAGGGATGGTAATTTTGATTTAATTCTCTCAATTGGTCAGGTTGTTCCGCATGAAGTGGTTGGCATGGCTAATTATAATAAGAATATTTTTGTAGGTACCGGTGGCTCTGAAGGTATTAATAAAAGTCATTTTATCGGAGCGGCTTACGGCATGGAACGTATGATGGGACATGCAGATACACCTGTTCGCCGTGTGTTCAATTATGCATCTGAACACTTTTCTCAGCATTTGCCGATTATTTATGTGCAAACGGTTGTGGGACTTGACAAATCAGACGGAAAGGTTAAATGTAGAGGGTTGTATATCGGAGACGATTTTGAAGTTTTCGACAAAGCTGCCAAATTAGCACTGCAAGTTAACTTTGAAATGCTCGATCGTCCATTGAAGAAGGTTGTAGTTTTTCTTGATCCTACTGAATTTAAAAGCACTTGGTTAGGTAATAAATCAATTTATCGTACTCGCATGGCTATTGAAGATGATGGTGAACTAATCGTTATTGCACCTGCTTTGGTAGAGTTTGGCGAAGATAAAGAAATAGATCGACTTATCAGGAAATATGGTTATTTTGGTACTCCTGCAACTTTGAAAGCTGTAGCAGAAAACGAAGAATTGAGAAGAAATCTTGGTGCAGCCGCACATCTTATTCATGGTTCAACAGAGGGGCGTTTTAGTGTAACTTATTGTCCGGGTAAGGCTAAAGAAAATCTGACACAGCAGGAAATCGAAAGTGTAGGTTTTAATTATGCTGATATAGATGAAGTTACATCAAAATATAATCCTGACAAATTGAAAGATGGGTTTAATATCATGCCTGATGGAGAAGAAATTTTCTATATTTCAAATCCGGCATTGGGACTATGGGCATACAAAGAAAGATTCAACTATTAATTTGCTAAAATCGTAAATTGTAAATCAGTAAATCGAAAATTGAAATGAAAATCATTATCGACGATAAAATTCCATACATCAAAGGAGCTTTTGAAGAAGTGGCTGATGTAATATATTTGCCCGGATCTAAAACTACTCCTGATGTTGTAAAAGATGCTGATGCAATAATTACTCGTACGCGAACTATATGTAATGAGCAATTGCTTGCCGGTTCGTCTGTGAAGTTTATCGCCACTGCAACAATTGGTTACGATCATATCGATACAGAATATTGTGATAAGAATGGTATTAAGTGGACAAATGCTCCGGGTTGCAACTCTAAATCGGTAGAACAATACATTGCTTCTGTTTTAATGGTTTTAGCTGAAGAAAAAGACATTGAATTAGACAAACTTTGTATTGGAGTTGTAGGTGTTGGAAATGTAGGAAGTAAGATTGCGCGTTTTTGTGAATTGCTTGGTATGAGGGTGTTACTTAATGACCCACCAAGGGAACGCACAGAAGGTTCAGATAAGTTCGTTAGTTTAGAGAAGATTAAACAGGAAGCGGATATTATCACTCTTCATGTGCCTTTGAATATGAAAGGTGAAGATGCTACTTATCATTTATGTGATAATCAATTCTTTGAAAGTCTGAGTAAAAAAGTCATTTTGATAAATTCATGTCGAGGTGAAGTTGTTGAAACAAAAGCTGTAAAAAATGCTATAAAAACCGAAAGGATTAGTACTTTTGTGTGCGATTGTTGGGAAAACGAACCTGATATCGACCTTGAATTGCTTGATATGACGTATATTGCTACACCTCATATTGCAGGATATTCAAAAGATGGTAAAGCTACCGGAACTCGCATGAGTGTTGAAGCAATAAACAACTTTTTTAATCTTGGATTGGATGATTGGAAACCTCGAAATGTTGAATTACCATCTGAACCTGTTATTATAATTGATGGTGATGGGCTTACTGAACAGGATATAATCTCCAAAGCAGTTTTACATACTTATGACATAAGGAAAGATGATGAATTATTTAAAAGTATGCCTTCTGATTTTGAAAAGCAAAGAGGAGATTATCCTGTAAGAAGAGAATTTCCGGCATATTCACTTCAATGCGAAAATGTAGAGCAAAAAGTGCTTGAAAAGCTTGGAAAAATAGGGTTTGGAGTTGATAGTTAGGAGTTTTGAGTATAGAGTTAGGAGTGTGGAGTATGGAGTATGGAGTATGGAGTATGGAGTTTCTCATAGTGAATAATGATTAGTGGTAAAAGGGTCAATAGTCAATGGTCTATAGTCACTAAACATTACACATTAAACACTAAACATTAAACTATAGACATTAGACAGTAAATTAAAAATAACAACAAAATAAATATTTTATGAAACAAAAAGCAGATATTGGATTAATAGGATTAGCCGTAATGGGCGAAAACCTTGTGCTGAACATGGAAAGCAAGGGTTATACAGTGGCAGTTTATAATCGTACTGTTGAGAAAGTTGACAAATTTGTTAATGGTCGTGGTGCCGGCAAAAACTTTATTGGCGCTCATTCAATCAAAGAATTATGTGATTCGCTTGAGAAACCTCGTAAAGTGATGATGTTAGTAAAAGCCGGTAAAGCAGTTGACGATTTTATTGAACAACTTATTCCTCATTTAGAAGAAGGAGATATTATTATCGATGGAGGAAATACTCATTTTCCTGATACTATAAGACGTACAAATTATGTTGAGAGCAAAGGTCTTTTGTATATTGGCACAGGTGTTTCAGGTGGAGAAGAAGGTGCATTATTAGGTCCTTCTATTATGCCCGGTGGTTCTCCTGCTGCATGGACATATGTAAAAGATATATTTCAAGCGATTTCTGCAAAAGTTGAAGATAATGTTCCTTGCTGCGATTGGGTAGGAGAGGGCGGTGCCGGACATTTTGTGAAAATGGTTCACAACGGTATCGAATATGGTGATATGCAAATCATAAATGAAGCTTATCACGTAATGAAAGATATTCTTGGCTTGAGTGCAGATGAGATGCACGAGGTATTTAAAGAATTGAACAAGGGTGATCTTGATTCATATCTGATTGAAATAACTCGTGATATTTTGGCTGTGAAAGATGAAGATGGAGAACCTCTTGTTGAAAAGATTTTAGATACTGCCGGACAGAAGGGTACGGGTAAGTGGACAGGAGTAACAGCTCTCGATTTGGGTATTCCTTTGACATTGATTGGAGAGTCTGTATTTTCACGTTGTCTATCTGCTCAAAAAGATTTAAGAGTGAAAGCTTCTAAGGTTATTAGCGGACCGCAAATTCAATTCAAAGGAGATAAAGCTCAAGTGATTTCTGATTTAAAAGATGCTTTGTTTGCCTCAAAGATTATATCATATGCACAAGGCTATAACCTCATGATGGAAGCTGCGAAGGAGTACGGCTGGCATTTGAATTATGGT
>Ga0207420_1000445_pt1 | contig 41081 bp, 38 predicted proteins | sample ThiBio_inoc_biof_FD_183941 | JGI IMG/M metagenome (GOLD analysis project Ga0207420, IMG submission 183941) | Wastewater bioreactor microbial communities from Cape Town, South Africa - Thiocy_inoc_biof (SPAdes) | ecosystem: Engineered > Bioremediation > Thiocyanate > Unclassified | place: South...
ATCCGAGACAACCTCGCTCGCTTCAACCGACGCTCCAAGCGCTTCTCCAAGACCCATCACATGCTCAAAATAACCCTCGACCTGTTCTTCAACAGACACACCATGAGTCCAGTGTAAACACTGCCCCGCAAGGGGGAGGGGGCGATGGAGCCGCGAGCACGATGTTGCAGTCGGGCTCGCGGCAGGGTTTGCCGACCGGGCCCCGCATGGCATAAGCGCGCCAGCGGGACGCGGGGACAGCGGGTGAACGGCAGGACCATCGAACTCGGGAGCATCGCACTGCGCCTCGTGCAGCTCCTCACCGTGGCGCTGGTCGTGTTCCATCTCGTGCACCTGTTCTTCGCCAGCGTATTCATGGACGAGGCGTATTACTGGATGTGGGGGCAGCATCCGGCGCTGTCCTACTACGACCATCCGCCGCTCAATGCCTGGCTGCTGGGGCTGAGCTCGATGGTGTTCGGGTGGAACCTGCTGGCGCTGCGCGTGCCGGTGGTGCTGTCGTTCCTCGCCGACATCTATGCGCTCTATCTGCTGTCGCGCGCCGTCGCCGGCGACGCCTGGCGCACGCATTTCTGGGTGACGCTGCTGCTGTTCGTCGGCAGCCCGATCTACTGGATGGTGTCGGGCTACGCGCTGCCCGACCATCTGCTGCTCACCGGCTGCCTCTATGCCCTGTATTTCTTCTTCCGGTTCTTTGCGGCGCGGGCCGGGGGCGGCGGCGGCGCCAGCCGCGACCTCTATCTGGGGGCGCTGTTTCTGGGGCTCGCGGCGCTGTCGAAATACAATGCGGCGTTCCTCGCGCTCGGCGTGGCGGCATTCGTGCTGGTCTACGACCGGCGGCTGCTGAAAGAGGGGCGGCTGTACCTGGCGGCGCTGCTGACGCTGCTGCTGCAGGCGCCGACCATCCTCTGGAACCTCAGCGAGAATTTCGCCTCGTGGGAGTTCATCCTGAAGGGACGCCACGCGGGGCTGCACGCCGAGATCGACGGCATCGTGCCGCTGGTGTTCGGCATCGGCATCTTCATCTCGCCGTTCCTGTTCTGGCCGATCTGGAAATTCGCGACGTCGCAGAAGAACAGCGTTCCGGGCGCCGGCTTCGCGCGGGCGACGTTCCTGATCTCGACCGCCGCCATCTTCACGGTGGCGCTCACCACGGTGACGCTGTTTCACTGGAACCTCGTCGCCTATGTGGCGATGCTGCCGTTCCTGGCGCTGGTGATGCGGCCGCGGCTGCTGCTCGGGCTGCAGGCGATCTACGGCACGATCTTTGCCGTGTTCATCTTCATCAACTACACCATCACGCCGCTGACCAATGTCGATGGCTGGCGCGACGGCGCCACGGCCTGGAGCTATGGCTGGGGGCCGACGGTGGCAGCGCTCGACAAGGCCAAGGCCGAACACAAGGTCGGCTTCATCGCCACCAGCGACTACACCACCGCGGCGCTGGTCGGCTTCATGAGCCACGACAGGGACGTGACCAGCCTGTTCCCCGGCCGCGACCAGTACGATTTCTGGTTCGACCCCAAGGCGCATGCCGGCGAGGACGCCATCCTGTTCGAGGACACCTGGCGGCCGCTCTACGACGTCGCCTCGGAGTTCAGGAGCCTCACCGTGCTGGCCGAGCTGCCGGTGGTGGTCAACGGCCGGCAGGTCGACCTGCATCGCATCCTCCTGGGCACGGACTTCACCCCGCATGAGTGAGGCGCGCGCAGGGTTCGGCTGGCGGACGATGCGCGGCGTGGCGCTGGTGCTGCTGTTCGTCAAGCTGGTGCTGCTGGTGGGCGCGCACCCGTTCATGGACGAGACCTATTATTTCGTCTGGGGCCAGCACCCGCAGCTCTCCTATTTCGACCATCCGGCGCTGATCGGCTGGACGCAGGGCATCGCCGGGGCGCTGTTCGGCTGGAGCATCGCGGGGCTGCGCGCCATGGTGCTGCTGACGCTGATCGGCGACCTGGCGCTGCTCCATCTGTTCGCCAGGCGCACCGCCGATCCGCCCTGGTGGTTCTGGACCAGCACCGTCATCTTTCTCTCGACGCCGATCCTGTTCGGGCTCACCAGCGTGGCGCTGCCCGACCATCTGATGGTGTTCTTCACGCTGGCCACGGTCTATTGCGTCGAACGGCTGCGGCAGGAGCCGGCGCGGGTGCGCTGGCTCTACCTCGCGGCGCTGGCGATCGGCTTCGCCATGCTCAGCCGCTACAACAGCGGCGTGCTGGCGGGCGCGCTGGTCGCCTACATCCTGATCGTGCCGCAGATGCGCAAGCTGTTCGCGACGCCGCATCTCTACCTCGCGGCGCTCCTGGCGGTGGCGCTGCAGGCGCCGGTGCTGATCTGGAACGCCGAGCACGGACTCGCCTCGTTCGGCTTCATCTTCGGCGGCCGGCAGAAGCTGGCGGAAGCGGGGCTCAATCTCGACGGGCTGCGCGGCTACCTGCTGGGCGGGCTCGTGGTGCTGTCGCCCTTCATCCTCTGGCCGATGGCGCGCTTCGCCTTCACGCGGCGCGACGGGCATGGCTATGCCCGGCTGGTGTTCGCCATCTCCACGCTGGGCTTTTTGCTGGCGTCGCTGTTCACCAATATCCTCATCCACTGGAACGCCATTGCCTATGTGGCGGTGCTGCCGTTCCTCGCCACCTGGTTCCGCTCGCGGCTGCTGCTCGGAGCGCAGATCGCCTATGGCGTGCTCGCCATCGGCTTTGCCGCGGTGAATTACGGCGTGCTGCCGGTGATGGCGATGGTCAACGCCACCGACCAGACCTCGGCCTGGTCGTATGGCTGGGACGAGGTGGCGACGGCGGTGACGGCGATCCGGGCGGACGAAACGATCGGCTTCGTCGCCGCCACCGACTACGCGCTGGCCTCGCCGCTGGCCTTCGCCCTGCACGACCGCGACGTGGTGAGCGTCTCGGCGCATCGCGACGGCTATGACGACTGGTTCGACCCCGAGGCGCATCGCGGCGAAACGGCGCTCATCGTCGCCGATACCTGGCGGCGGCTCGATCCGGCGTTTGCCGCCCAGTTCGGCACGGTGGAGACGGCGCGGGAGCTCGACATCATCCGCTTCGGCCATGTCACCGACCATGTGACGATCTATATCGGGCGGAAGTTCGCGCCGGCGCGCGCCGCCGAGTGAGCGGGGCGAGGGACGGGCTTGCCTCGCCGCCGCCGCACCTCCTATGGTCCGGACCGGAGGGGGCACCGCCGATGAAGCTTGCCGTGCTGACACTGGGGCTTGCGCTGCTCGCCGCGCCGGCGCTGGCGGGCGAGGCGTTCGACGCCTGCGCCGGGCTCGCCGCCAGCAAATACGAACCGGGCTATGAGGATGCCGGGCCGCTCGATCTGGCGGGGCTCGATGCGTACAGCGCCGCCGAAGCGGTGGACGCCTGTGCCGCTGCGCTGCGCGACGATCCCGGATCGGTGCAGGTGAAGGCGTGGCTCGGCGTGGCCTATGCCAGCCGCCTCGACTACGGCAAGGCGGTGCCGCTGCTCGAGGATGCCGCCGGCGCCGGCAATGTCGTGGCGCTCAATACGCTGGGCCAGCTGCTGATCCTGGGCAAGGGGGTGGGGCAGGACCGGGGGCGCGGCACCGGCTTGCTGCGGCAGGCGGCCGAGGCCGGCTTCGCGCCGGCGGCGCTCGGGCTCGCCTATTCCTACGAGTTCGGCGACGGCGTGGCGGCCGATCCGGCGCAGGCCTTCGCCTGGTACCTGGCGGCGGCCAAGGCCGGCGTGCGGCGCGCCGAAGTGATCGTCGCCGACCGGCTGCAGACGGGCACGGGCGTGGCGCGCAACGACAAGACCGCGTTCGACTGGCTGGCGCACGCCGCCAAGGCCGGCGATGCCGAGGGGCAGTACCGGCTGGGGCTCGCCTATCTCGAGGGCCGCGGCAGCAAGGCCAACGCCGCCAAGGCGTACAGCAACATCAAGGCGGCGTCGGACCAGTATTACGCGCCGGCCATGAACGGGCTCGGCTATCTCACCGAGCTCGGGATCGGCACCAAGGCCGATCCGGCCGCGGCGGCCGAGCTCTATCGCAACGCCAGCGGCTACAATCTGGCGGTGGCGGCCTACAACCTGGCGCGCACCGACGAGGCGGGCAGCGGCGGCGCGCCCGATCCGGTGGCGGCGCGGCAGGGCTATCTGCGCGCGGCGCAGGGCGGCGACAGGCGGGCCGCGGTCAATCTGGCGCTGATGTTGCTCAAGGGCGAGGGCGGGGCGCCCGACGTGGCCGGCGCCGTCAACTGGCTGCAGCAGGCCGCCGATGCCGGCAACGCCGCCGGGCAGAACGATCTCGGCCGGCTCTACGAGCTCGGGCTCGGCGTCGACGCCGATGCCGGCAAGGCGCGCGCGCTCTACGGCCGCGCGGCGGCGCAGGGCTACAAGCTGGCCAAGACCAATCTGCAGCGGCTCGGCGGCTAGAGCCGGTTCAGGGCTGTTCGGGTCCGCGCTCGCGGCGGCTGGCGATCACCGCCACCGAGGCGGCGAGCCGGTGCGCGGTCGAAAAGAACTCGCGGTGGACGATGAAGCCGACGGTGATCACGGTGATGACGACGGCGAACCACGGGTTGGCGAACCAGGCCATGGCCGGCACCGCGAAATAATAGGCGCGGATGCCGTTGTTGAAGTTCTTGGCCGCCAGCGAATTGAGCATGGCGATGGCGTCGATCTCGGCCGCGCTCGCCGGCACCTCGTGCGAAATGGCGCCGAGCATGATGCAGAAATGGTTGAACTGGCGCAGCGACAGGGTGAACGAGAAAAAGCTCGACACGAAAATGGCGAGCAGCACCAAAAGATGGATCTGCATCTCGGCCACCGAATAGCCGGCCGACATGCCCAGGGTCTCGAGCGTCCGCATCAGCGCCGGCAATTGTCCGAAGGCGGCGAAGACCGCCAGCACCAGCAGCACCGAGGTGGAGGCGAGAAAGCTCACCGACTGCATCAGGTTGCCCGACAGGATGGCGTCGAGCGGGGTTTCGCGGCGCGTGACGTTGGCCACCCAGCGGCGGCGCTGCATGCTCATGATCACCGACAGCGAGGGACGGCGCGCTTCGACGAAGGGCACGCCGAAATTGTAGGCGAGCCAGCACAGGATGGGGAAAACCGAAGCAAACAGGGTCATTGCGGGCCTCGCAGCAGGGCCAATCCTTATAGCCCAGGCGGCGGCCGGGCGCGGCGGCGCGACGGGGTTTTGCGCCGTCAAAAAACTGTCGCGCGGCGGCGCTTTTCGCCTTGTGGCCGGCGGATCGACCCCTTATATACGCCCTGCGCCGCGGTGATGGCCGCCTCGACAGGCGCGAAACGCACGACATTGGCGCGGGATGGAGCAGCCCGGTAGCTCGTCAGGCTCATAACCTGAAGGTCGCAGGTTCAAATCCTGCTCCCGCAACCAATCTTCGAGAGATCGACGCGCCGGCGTCGGGTGGCCCGCGGACGTTTGGTTCGGCGGGCTTTTTCTTTGGCGGCGGGGGACGGCGTTTCCGTCTAGAACCAGCCGGCCGGGATGCCCACCATCACGGTGGCCAGCATGGCGATGCCGAGCAGCAGCAGCGATGCTTCCATGAAAATTCGTGTCTGGCGGCTCGCAGGCCTGGCGTTCTGCTGATCGCCGCAGTCCTGACATCGGCGATGGGGTGAACCGGCCAGGTCAAAAGGCCAGACGCACCTCGCCGGCCAGCAATCGCCCGAACAACTCGTCGACGGCCTGCGGCTCGAGGCGCGGCCGCCGATCGAGCCACCAGCTCAGCAGCGTCATGAACACGCCGGCGACGTGCTGCGCCTGCAACTCCGCCGGAATGCCCGGCGCAGGCAGCAGCCGCTCGGCGACGAAGCCGGCGACGACCCGGCGGATCGCCCCGCGCAGCACGTCGCCGGCCGCGATTCCGGCGAGTGCTGCATAGACCGGCCGAAACTCCGCGACATGGGTGAACAGGGCGATGCTCCAACTGCCCTCCGTGCGCGAGACCGCCTCTGCGAGGATATCGCGGACGCGCTCCAGGCTGCGCGCCAGCAGGTCCTCCTTGGACGTGAAATGGGCATAGAACGTCGCTCTCCCGACGTCAGCCTCCTCGAGCAGGTCCTGGACGGTGATCGCCGGATAGCCTTTGCGCAGAATAAGCGCCACCAGCGCGTCGTAGAGCGCCGCGCGCGTCCGGGCCACGCGTCGATCCACTGCCATGCGAGCCTCGCCAGTTTCCGAACAATCGCGGCGCCGAGTTCCGTATCGGACTTCGATGCGGCTTCGTTCGGCAATAACCGAACATCGTGTTCGGCATCGTGATAGCCCGGCATCGATCCAACCGCAACGAGGAAATCCGATGTCGATGCTTCGGTCGGCCGCCGCACTGGCGGCCACGCTGGGCCTTTTGGAGCTGATCCTGACGGCCATCCACCATGTCTACGGCGCCTATGCCTACGACACGCCCTGGCGAATCCAGGTCGCCTTCTATGCGGCGATCATCGGCGCACTCATCCTTGCGCTGTCCTATGGGGCGCATCGCTGGCGGCAGGGCCACGCCGGCGGCGTGCTCCTCTGGCTCAACATGGCCGTGATCCTCGTCGCGCCGGCGATCGTCATCGGCCTCGTCGAGGGCGGCTACAACCACGCCCTCAAGAATATCGTTTATTTCGCAGGCGATGCCGACCTTTACAGGCAGATGTTCCCCGCGCCGACCTACGAGGTGCCCGCCGACTGGTTCTTCGAGATTACCGGCACGCTGCAGTTTCCGCTCGGCGTCTGGGCCGGCGTGATGGCGGTGATGGCGCTCTTCCGCCGGAGGATGTCATGAGCACGGTGGCGGATGGAAGGTCGCTACGCACCGGCTGGTTCGAACTGGTCCTGCTCGCGGCGGCACAGTTGATGCTCGTGCTCGACGTCACGGTGGTGAATGTCGCGCTACCCGACCTGGTGCGCGATCTGCACGCGCCGGCGGCGCAGTCGGGTCTGGTGATTGTCGTCTATGGCGCGCTTTTCGGCGGCCTGTTGCTGGTTGGCGGCCGCGCCGCCGACCGCTTCGGCCCGCGCCGCGTGCTGCTCGTCGGCCTGGTGCTGTTTACCGGCGCCTCGCTGCTTGCCGGCTTCTCGGTCTCGATGCCGATGCTGCTGGGGGCGCGGGCCGTCCAGGGAATCGGAGCGGCGCTGCTGTCGCCATCGGCACTCGCCAGCCTGACGCTCCGCTTCGACGGGGCGGCCAGGACGCGGGCATTGGGAGCTTGGGCCGCCGTCGGCGGGATCGGCTCGGCGCTTGGCGTGATCCTGGGCGGACTGCTGACGGCAGGCCCCGGCTGGCGGTGGATCTTCTTCCTCAATGTGCCGATCGGGGTGCTGGTACTGGCCGTGCTGCCCCTGATCCCGACGCCTGTTCGGCGCTCCGGGCGCACGGCCGGCGCGCTCGCCACTATCGGCCTACTGCTGCGGCGGCAGACCGTGCAAGCGGGAACGGTCGCGATGCTGGCTGCGACCGGGCTGCTGGTCGGCAGCTTCTTTCTTGCCTCCTTCACCTTGCAGCGCGCACTCGGCTGGTCGCCGCTGCAGACCGGGCTTGCCTTCCTGCCCATGGCGATCGGCACCTTGGCCGGAGCTCACATGGCAGGACACGGCATCGCGCATATCGGGTCGAAGCCGCTCGTGGCGGCGGCGTTCGTTCTGGCCGGGCTGGGTATCGGGGTTGGCATCACAGCGGGTCAGCCTTTCATTCTGATCGCTGGCCTCACCGTGGCCTCGGCGGGAATCGGGGCTGCGTTCGTCGCCGCCGGGGTGACATCGCTTTCAGGCGTCGAGCAGGGGAGGGCCGGCGTGGCGTCAGCCTTGCTGAACACGGCGCATGAACTCGGCGGCGCAGCGGCGGTCTGGGCATTGACTGCTGTCGCCGGCGCCGCGCTTCAGGTGGGATTCGCCGGACTTGCAGCGCTGGGCTTCATCGCAGCGGCGGTGATGACGGTCCTGATGCCCAGCATCAAGCCGAAGGCCGGGAGCGCGCGGTTCGTGCATTGACGCAAAGCATGTGCGGCATTCTGGACGTTGCGACATTGCCGCTGACTTGTTCGACCACGCGGGCAACACCGAGCCGCTGGTGCGGGCTATCCATGCGTGGGCTCGGAAAATGCCTTGCCGTCTTAGAACCAGCCGGCCGGGATGCCCACCATCACGGTGGCCAGCATGGCGATGCCGAGCAGCAGCAGCGATGCTTCCATGAAAATTCGTGCCATCACGCATACTCCCACATTGCGTGGGGCAGGCGACGGGGAGTTGCGGCGGCCCCGCCACCTGCCTGACGCTATGCTCCATCCCGGCTCGTTGCGTCGAGCGGGTACGCAGGAGCGCCGTTCCTTATAGGCCGGCGCGCGGCGGGATGCCGCGCAGCTATCGTACCAAGCCGGCAGTCCGACTGTCCGGCGGCGGTGGGCGGCTGCGGCAAAAGCCGGTGTGGATCGACCGGGCGAAGCGTATTTGCGGCCTGTGCATAAGTGCAAAAGACACTTTGCGGTGGCGTTGCCGTCGCGGCCGCCGGGCGGCTGTGGTATGGATGGAGCGTTACCGCGCTCCCACTCCCGCCTCCAGGTCGCATGTTCACGGCAAGGCTGCCGCTGCTGCCCGCAACCCTTCCGGACTTCGCCATCGCCCCGCCGGCGCAGGATCGCACGGCGTGGAAAGCGCTGCCGGAGTTCGTTGCGGCGCAGCTCATGGCCGATGGCGACGCGGCGCTGGCGGCGGACTATCCGCAGCTCACGGCGACGCATTATCTCGCCTATACCCGCACCGGCGATCGCGCCGGCTTCGAGGCGGGCTATTTCGCGCGCCGCCGCCTGCTCAATGCGCTGATCCTCGCCGAGTGCGTCGAGCATGACGGACGCTTTCTCGACCGCATCGTCGATGGGCTGCTGCTGCTTTGCGAGGAGAGCGGCTGGCAATTGCCGGCGCACAATGCGCAGGTGCGCAACGGCGCGCGCGCGGCGCTGCCGGACGTCACGCGCCCGATCATCGATCTGTTCGCGGCCGAGACCGGGGCGCAACTCGCGGTGGCGGCGCAGATGCTGGGGGCGGAGCTCGAGATCGCGGCGCCGGGGCTGGTGGCGCGCATCGATGCCGAGCTCGAGCGGCGCATCTTCACCCCCTATCTCACCCGGCATTTCTGGTGGATGGGGAACGGCGACGAGCCGATGAACAACTGGACGGCCTGGTGCACGCAGAATTTGCTGATCGCCGCCTTCGCCCGGCCGCTTGCGGCGGCGCGGCGCCGCGACATCGTCGGGCAGGCCGCCAGAAGCCTCGATGCATTCCTCAAGGATTATGCGGAGGACGGCGCCTGCGAGGAGGGGGTGCTGTACTATCGGCATGCCGGGCTGTGCCTGTTCAATGCGCTGACAATACTGGCCGCCGTGGCGCCCACGGCGTTCGCGCCGCTCCGGGCCGAGCCGAAGCTGCGCAACATCGCCGAATACATCGTGCACATGCATGTGGCGGGGCGGCGCTATTTCAACTTCGCCGACAGCTCGGCGGTGGTCGAGGGGTGCGGCGCGCGCGAATTCCTGTTCGGCCGCGCGGTGGGCTCGGCGCTGCTCGCCGATTTCGCCGCGGCGGACTGGGCGGTGGACCGGCGCGTGGCGCTGCCCGACGAAATCAATCTGTTCTATCGGCTGCAGGTGGCGTTCGCAGCGGCTGAAATGGCGGTCTACCGGCCCGGGCCGGTGCCGCAGCAGGACTGCTTCCTGCCCAGCGTCGGGCTGCTGGCCGCGGGCGACGGCCGCTTCGCGCTCGCGGTGAAGGCGGGCGACAATGGCGAGAGCCACAACCACAACGACGTGGGCAGCGTCACGCTGTACAAGGACGGGCAGCCGGTGCTGATCGATGTCGGCGTCGAGACTTATACGGCCAGGACGTTTTCGGCCGAGCGCTACGACATCTGGACCATGCAGTCGGCGTGGCACAACCTGCCGAGCTTCGGCGGCGTGATGCAGCACGACGGCGCGGCGTTCGCGGCGCGCGACGTCGAGGTGACGCTGGCGGCGGAGCGGGCCGCAATCGAAATGGACATCGCCGGCGCCTATCCGCCGGAGGCGGCGCTGCGCGCCTATCGGCGGCGCGTCGTGCTCGAGAGGGGGGCGGGGGTCGAGATCGAGGATTTTGCCGATGGCGATTTGGCCGCCGAGCTGTCGCTGATGTTCGCCCGCCGGCCCGAGCTCGCCGCCGGCGAGATCGTGCTGCCCGGATTGGCAACGATCGCGGTGACGGGGGCGGGCGCCATGCGCCTCGAAGAGGTCCCGATCGCCGACGCCCGCCTGCGCCAGGCCTGGCCGGATCGGCTCTACCGCGTGCTGCTGCCGTTCGCCGGCGGGCGGCTGCGGCTGCTGATCACATAAAAATGGCGGGCCCGAGGGCCCGCCACAGTCGCAGGAAGAGGCTCGCGCCGTTACTTCTTCTGCAGCTCGGCAACGCCCTTGTTCATGTCGGCGATGCCCTGGTCGATGGTCTCGCTGCCGGTCATGATCGCGTCATGGGCGCGGCTCAGCACGAGATCGATCTGCGGCGCGATCGGGCTCACCGGGATCTCGAGCACGCGGCTCGTCGTCACCAGCGCGTCCTTGCTCTGCTGGTCGTCGGGGAAGCCGGGGGTCGAGGTGATGGTCTTCAGCACTTCGTCATTGGTGATCGCCGGGAAGGTGCCGGTCTTGGCGACCACGGCGGCGCCTTCGGGGCCGGAGACGAATTTGACGAAGTCGAGCGCCGCTTGCTGATGCTTGGAATTGGCCGCCACCGACAGGCCGGTGACGGTCGATGCGGTGCTGCCCGCCGGCACGCCATCGGGATGCGGATACTTGGCGAGGCCCCAATGCACGGCCTTGGATTCGCCGGTCTTCACCTTGGCGATGTTGGTGGCGATGAACCAGCTGCCCATCGGCATCGAGGCGATCTGCTGGTTGTAGAACGGACCCGAATAGTGGGTGTTGGAGGTCTTGAGCTGCGAATAGCTCATCACCACGCCTTCGTCCTGCAGCTTCAGCACGCGCTCGTAATAGGGCTTGAGGAAGTCGTAATTGCCGTCGACCACCGTGTGCTTGCCGTCGAACACGGCGGGGAGCTGCACCACCGAGCGCCAGACATGGAAGTGGGTGCCGTACACCTTGTCGGCGCCGAAGCCGCTGGTGACCTTGCGCGCCATGTCGGCGAACTGGTCAAGCGTCATGTCGTTGGTCGGATAGGGCACGCCCGCCTTATCGAACAGGTCCTTGTTGTAATAGAGCAGCCAGAAGTCCGAACGGAAGGGCAGCGAGTAGACCTTGCCGTCGACGGTCAGCGAATCGAGCACGCCGCCATAGATCTTGGGGTCGATGTTCTGCGCCTTGATGTAGTCGTCGAGCGGCGTCAGCAGATTGGCGCTGATCAGATTGGCGTAGCCGGGGATGTCCTTGATGGTGATGACATCGAGGTCGGAGCTGCCGCCGGTGAGCTGCGTCTGCAGCACCGTGTCGTAATCGGCCGAGCCGAGATCGGTGTAGGTGATCTTGACGTCGGGATGGGCGGCTTCATAGGCGTCGATCAGCGGCTGGTAGTACGGCGTCGCCGCCCAGTCCCACAGCGCCCAGTTGAGCGTCACCTGGTCGGCGGCGTGCGCCAGGCCGGTGGCGGCAAGCACCGCCCCGAGGGCCGTTCCCGCCGCGATGCGGCGCAACCAATGCTTCGTCATGATGGTCTTTCCTTCCCTTTATTGAACGCGCAGTTGCGCGCTACCTCCTGCGCCAATCGCGGCCGACGCCGCGCCCGCATCGAGCGCGAGCAGCCGGATTGCTGCCTGGTGGACGCCAAAGGTGATGGCGAGCGTTCCGAATGAGAAATTGAGCACCGCCGGCATGAACAGCGAGGCGGGATAGAACACGACGTGCAGCAGCCACAGCAGCGCCACCACGGCGAAGGCCGCGAGCGCCGGCAGCGGCCGCGCCAGCGCGCCGAGCAAAGCAAGGCGCAGCACGACATGCAGCGGCCGGTCGCGCAGCGCCAGCAGCGTCATGGCATAGGCGGCGGCGATGAGCGCGAACAGCGTGGTGGAAAAGGCGATGGCCAGCGGCAGGGCGAAGACGATGCTGGCCTTCGCCGCCTGCAGGAAGGCGGCGGTCGCGTAGGCGCCGGTGGCGAGCGCCGCGACGATGACGAGACCGAGCGCGCTGGCGCGCCAGAAGCGGCTGCGGAACGCCTCCCAGAAATCGCGCCACAGATAGACCGGCCGATCCTCGAGCATCAGCGCGGTGACGCGGCTCGCCGCGATCTGCGCCGCCGGCAGCGTCACCAGCGGCAGGGCGAACAGGATGTAGAGCAGGTTGAGCTGGATCAGCATCCACCATTCGCGGCGGACCACGTCGGCGAGCAGCGCCAGGCCGCGCCTGGGCGGCGCGTTGCGATCGACCCCCGGGCCCTCGCGGGTGATGTGGGCGCTCAGCCATCTCATTGCAGTTTCCCCGCGCGGGCTTCCTGCATCGCGGCGGCGAGGCTCGAGGCCTGCTGCCCGATGAAGTCGGCGACGAAGGCGTTGGCGGGGGCGTGGCGCAGCGTGTCCGGCGTTGCCATCTGCTCGATGCGGCCGTCGCGCATCACGGCGACGCGGTCGGCCATCGCCAGGGCCTCGCCGAGGTCGTGCGTGGCGTAAAGGAAGGTGGCGCCGAGCGTGCGATGCAGGCGGGCGATCTCGCCGCGCAGCTCGGCGCGCTGCCGGGCGTCGAGGCTGCTCAGCGGCTCGTCGAGCAGATAGAGCGGCGCGGCGCGCACCAGCGCACGGGCCAGCGCCACGCGCTGCCGCTGTCCGCCCGAGAGCAGGCCGGGCCGGCGGTTGAGCAGGTAGGCGATGTCGAGCATGCCGGCGGCCTGCGCCACGCGGGCCTCGACCTCGGCGCGCTCGAGCCGGCGCACCTCGAGCGGCAACGCCAGATTGCGGAACACCGTGAGGTGCGGATAGAGCGCGTAGCTCTGGAACACCATCGCCAGGTCGCGCGCCTTGGCCGGCACATCGCTGGCGGGCGCGCCGGCGATGCGCACTTCGCCCGCATCGATGTCCTCCACGCCGGCGATGACGCGCAGCAGCGTGGACTTGCCGCAGCCCGACGGGCCCACCAGCGCGACGAACTCGCCGGCGGCGATGTCGAGATCGATGTCGGCGAGCGCCTGCGCCTGGCCGAGCCGCCGCGTCACGCCACGCAGCGAGACGCTGCTGGCGCGCGGGCCGGTGTCGGACCAGGCGGCGGAAGCGGCGTGCGGATAAAGCTCGATCGGCGTCATCGGCTCACCCCTTCAACCCGCTGGTGGCGATGCCTTCGACGAAGAAGCGCTGCAGCGCCAGGAACACCACCAGCACCGGGATCAGCGCCACCACCGAGGCCGCCATGATCAGCCCGTATTCGGCGGAATATTGCGAGATGAACATACGGAGCCCGATCTGGATGGTCTTGAGCTCGGTCTTGGTCAGATAGATCAGCGGGCCGAGGAAATCGTTCCAGGTGGACACGAAGGTGAAGATGGTCAGCGTCGACAGCGCCGGCTTCGACAGCGGCAGCATGATGCGCCACCAGATCTGGTATTCGTTCATGCCGTCGATGCGTGCCGCCTCGCACAATTCGTCGGGGATCGACTGGTAGAACTGGCGCATCAGGAACACGCCGAAGGCGGTGAAGGCCTGCAGCAGGATCAGCGCCATATGCGTGTTGTGCAGCCCGAGCTCGCGCATCAGCAGGAACTGCGGCACCATGTAGACCTGCCACGGCATGGCGATGGTGGCGATGTAGCCCAGAAACAGCGCGTCGCGGCCGGGAAAGCGCAGCTTGGCGAAGGCGTAGGCGGCAAAGCTCGAGGTCAGCAGCTGCAGGATGGTGACGGCGATGGTGATCTTGGCGGTGTTCCACACGAACAGCGCCAGTGGAATCTTGGTCCAGATGTCGACGTAGTTCTGCCAGCGCGGCTCGGCCGGTATCCACTGGATGGGGAAGGTGAAGACGTCGCGGTTGAGCTTCAGCGAGGCCGACAGCATCCACAGGAACGGCGTCAGCATCACCAGGCCGATGACGATGGCGATGACATAGATCAGCACCTGGCCGAGGCTGATGCGGCGGCGCGGCAGCATGCGTGCGAGGGCCGGCATGCTCATGTCGTCTGCTGCCGGGTATAGCGGAACTGCACGATGGTGACGGTCAGCACCACGAAGAACAGCACCAGCGCCACCATGCTGGAATAGCCCAGATCCCAGGAGATGAAGGCCTCGTTGTAGATGTGGTAGACCAGCACCAGGGTGGAGGTGCCGGGGCCGCCCTGGGTCAACAGGTAGATCTGGTCGAACACCTTGAACGACTGGATGGTCAGCATCACGGTGACGAACAGCGTGGTCGGGCCGAGCTGCGGCAGCGTCACGTAGACGAAGCGCTGCCAGGCGCCGGCGCCGTCGATGCTGGCCGCCTCGTAGAGGTCGCGGTTGATGCCCTGCAGGCCGGCCAGGTAGATCACCATGTAGTAGCCCATGGATTTCCACACGCCGAACAGCACCACGGTGATCATCGCCCAGTTGCGGTCGGCGGCCCAGCGCGGCAGCGCCTTCGGATCGACGCCCAGGGTGTAGAGCACCATGTTCACCGGCCCCATTTCGGGGTTGAACAGCATGTTCCACACCACCGCGACGGCGACCAGCGAGGCGACATACGGGAAGAACATCGCGGCGCGCAGGAAATTGCGGCCGGGGATGCGCTGGTTGACCAGCATGGCGAGGCCGAGGGCGCACACCAGCGTCAGCGGCACGCTGAGCGCGGTGTAGAGAATGGTGTTCCAGAAAGCGGTGATGAAGGCGCTGTCGTTGAACAGCCGCCAGAAATTGTCGAGGCCGGCGAAGGTGATCGGGTTCGATCCGTCCCAGTGCAGGAACGCCAGCGCGAAGGAGAACAGGATCGGCCCGAGGGTGAAGATGGTGAAGCCGAGGAAATTGGGCGCGATGAAAGAGTAGGCGACCAGCGATTTGCGCCATTGGCGCGGCCGGCGCGTGGCCGCGGCGGGGCGCGACTGGTCGTAAGTCGTGTCCGCAACGCTCGACATCTGCCCTCCCTTCGCGCGCAGCCGGGGGCTGGCCCCTTCGGCGCGCAATTCTTTGCACGTCGATTTGCTCTTTGCAAGTTTTGTGAAACTATGCAAAAAACGCAAAAGATTTGCGCGGAGACGAAATCGTGAAGCGGGGACGGCGGCTCAACCAGGCGGACATCGCCGACCGGCTGGGGATTTCGGTCAGCACGGTGTCGCGGGCGCTGGCCAACGAGGCCGGCATCAGCCCGGCGGTGCGGCAGGATGTCCAGGAGCTGGCGCGGACCCTCGGCTACCGCAGCAAGCGGGTGGGCTCGACGCTGGCCAACCGGCGGGCGCTGGCCTTCGTGCCGCTGGGCAGCGCCACCAGCGGGCTGTCCGGGTTCTATTTCGGCATCGTCGAGGGCATGCGGACCGCGGCGCTGCATGCCGGGCTGGCGCTCGACGTGCGGCTGATCAACGAGGCGTCGCTGTCGGTCGAGGCGATCAAGAAGGACGTGGCCGAAAACGGCGCCACCGGCCTGCTGCTCGCGGGCATCGACGCTGCCGACGAGCTGGTGGCGTGGTGCGCCGCCGAGGATCTGCCGGTGGTGCTGGTCAATGGCAGCGACCCGCAGATGCGGCTGAGCTCGGTGTCGCCGGCCAATTTCTACGGGGCGCAGGCGGCGACGCGGCGGCTGCTCGAGGCGGGGCACCGCAAGCTGCTGCATTTCACGCAGGAGCTCCGGCCGACCATCGCACAGCGCCGGCGCGGCTTCGAATCGGCGGCCAAGGCAGCGGGCGCCGAGGCGATTGTGCTCAACAACCTCGAAGTCTCGGCGGCGGAGTTCGCCGCCCGGCTGGTCGGCGGCGCCTACGACGTCACCGGCCTGTTCCTGTGGAACGACATCGTCGCCGTGCAGGTGCTGGAGGCCATCAACCGGGCGGGGCAGACCGGGCGCTATTCGATCGTCGGCTTCGACGATCTGCCAATCGCGTCGCTGGCGACGCCGCGACTCAGCACCATGCATGTCGACCGCGAGGCGATCGGCGAGGCGGCGATCCGGCTGCTGCGCCAGCAGATGGAGGGCGACCGCGCGGTGCAGCAATTGGAGCTGGGCGTGCGGGCGGTCGACGGCGGCACCATCCAGCGGGCGAAATAGGCGAGCAGCCCACAGGAGCGCTGGTTGCATTTTTTGCGCCAGTGCAAATTTTGCTTGTGCAGGGCCGGCTTTCTTTCTACCAAGTGCGCGAGGTGCGGGCGCTGCCTGCCGGACAGTCAGGGTGCGATGTGACGAGTTTCGATCCGGTGCGGTTCAATCCGATGTGGGGCAATCCCTTGCGGAGCCGCGCCGATGTAGAGGCGGCGCTGCGCGCCTCGTTCGCCCCGCTGCTGCCGCTGTTTTCACCGGGCGGGGCGCGGGTGCGGCTCAGCGGCGCCGCGGCGCATTTCGACCGGGCCGCCGCCGACCTCGAGGGCTTCGCGCGGCCGCTGTGGGGGCTGGTGCCGCTGGCGGCGGGCGGCGGGCAGTTCGCACATTGGGAGCTCTATCGCCGCGGTCTCGCCAACGGCACCGATCCGGAGCATCCCGAATATTGGGGGCCGGTGAGCAGCACCGACCAGCGCATGGTCGAGCTCGCCGCGATCGGCCTCGCGATGCGGATGATCCCCGAGCACATCTGGGATCCGCTGGATGCGCGCGCCAAGGCCAACATCGCGTCCTACCTCATCGAGGCGCGGCGCCACGCCCACGCCAACAACAATTGGAAGTTCTTCCGCGTGCTGGTCGATCTCGGCCTCGAGCGCTGTGGAATTGCGTTCGACCGCAGCCTCACCACCGCCTATCTCGACGAGCTGGACGGGTTCTATCTCGGCGATGGCTGGTATCGCGACGGCATCGTGCGGCGCATCGACCACTACATTCCGTTCGCCATGCATTTCTACGGCCTGATCTATGCGCGGCTGAGCCAAGGCGACGAGGCGCGCGTGGCCCGGCTGGTGGAGCGGGCCAAGCTGTTTGCGGGCGACATCCGGCACTGGTTCGACGACGAGGGCGGGGGGCTCGCCTTCGGCCGCAGCCTCACCTATCGCTACGCCTGCGGCGGCGTGTGGGGGGCGCTGGCCTATGCCGGGGTCGAGGCGCTGCCCTGGGGCGAGATCAAGGGCCACTATCTGCGGCACCTGCGCTGGTGGTCGCAGCTGCCGATCGCCGACCGCGACGGCATCCTGTCGGTCGGCTACGGCTACCCGAACCTGTTCATGAGCGAGAGCTACAATTCGGCCGGCTCGCCCTATTGGGCGTTCAAGGCGTTCCTGCCGCTGGCGCTGCCGGAGGACCATCCGTTCTGGACGGCCGAGGAGCAGCCGGCGCGCTTCGATGCCGAGCCGGTGCCGTTCCGCCATCCGGGCATGGTGATGCTGCACACGCCGGGCAATGTCGTGGCGCTGTCGAGCGGGCAGCAGAACTGGGAGATGCGCGCCGGCGCCGAGAAATACGCCAAATTCGTCTATTCCTCGCGCTACGGCTTTTCGGTCGAGGCCGACGAGCGGGCCTACGACAAGGGCGCCTTCGACGGCGCGCTGGCGCTCAGCGACGACAACAGGCATTTCCGCGTGCGCGAGCAGAACGACGTCGCGCGTCTCGCCGGCAACGTGCTGTGCTCGGTGTGGCATCCCTGGCCCGACGTGATGGTCGAGACCTGGCTGCTGCCGGCGTCGCCCTGGCACATCCGCGTGCACCGCATCACCACGCCGCGCGCGCTGCATGCGACCGAGGGCGGCTTCGCCGTCGGCCGCGCCGATCTCAACACCGACATGGTGGTGGAAGAGACCGGGCGGGCGGTGGCGCAGACGCCGGCCGACGTCAGCGCCATCGTCGACCTGATGGCGGCCGATCGCCGGGCCGGCCGGGCGCACAGGGCGCTGCCCAACACCAACCTCATCGTGGCGCGCACGCTGGTGCCGCAATTGCGCGGGCCCATCGCCCCCGGCGTGACGGTGCTGGCCACCGCCGCCATGGCGTTGCCGGCCGGCCATGCCGATGCGGCGCTGGCCGCGGTGCCGGCGATGCCCGACCTCGCGGCGCTCGAGGCCCTGCGGGAGCAGGGCGTCGAGGTCAGCGCCATCCAGGTTCCCGAGAGGTTCTGATGCGGCCCAAGCTTGCCTTCGCGATGTCTCCGGGCAAGACGCGCTTCGTGTTCGACGAGGCGGCGCTGAGCCGGCTCGGCGAGCTGTGCGAGGTGCTGTCGGACGAGCCGCTGCACGATTTCACCGATGCGGCGGCGCGCGCCGTGCTGCACGACACCGAGATCCTGGTGACCGGCTGGGGCTGTCCGTTCATCTCGCGCGAGGTGGTCGCGGCGGCGCCGCGGCTGAAGCTCATCGCGCATGCCGCCGGCACGGTGAAGTACCATCTCGACCCGGTGGTGTTCGAGGCCGGCATCGCCGTGACCAATGCGGTGGCGGCAAACGCCGTGCCGGTCGCCGAATATACGCTGGCGATGATCATCCTCGCCAACAAGCAGGCGCTGCAGTTCCGCGATCTCTATCGCGAGGACCGGACGCGCGGCACGAGCTACGCGCTGATGGACACGCCGATCGGCAATTACCGCCGCACCGTCGGCATCGTCGGCGCCTCGCATATCGGCCGCCGCGTCGTCGAGCTGCTGCGGCCGTTCGATTTCACGGTGCTGCTCTACGATCCGCATGTGCGGCCGGGCGACGAGATCTGCCGTCATGCCGAGCTGGTGGATCTCGACGAGCTGATCGCGCGGTCCGATGTGGTGTCGCTGCACGCGCCGTCGCTGCCCTCGACCCGGCACATGATCGGCCGGCGCGAGCTGGGGCTGATGCGCAACGGCGCGACGCTGATCAACACCGCCCGCGGGGCGCTGGTCGACGAGGCGGCGCTGGTCGCCGAGCTCGAGACCGGGCGCGTCTCGGCGGTCATCGATGTCACCGATCCCGAAATCCCGGCGCCGGACTCGCCGCTGTTCACCCTGCCCAATGTGGTGCTCACGCCGCATATCGCCGGAGCGGTCGGCAGCGAGCGATCGCGGCTGGGCAATCTGATGGTCGAGGAGATCGAGCGTTTCGCCGCCGGGCGGCCGCTGCATCACCAGGTGCAGCCGTCGCTGCTGCTGCAACTGGCCTGAGGCGCCGATGCCGCGTGCACTGATCGTCTGGGGCGGCTGGGAGGGGCATCGGCCCGCCGAAATGGCGGCGGCGGTGGCGGCGCTGCTCGCGGCCGAGGGGATGGAGACGGTGGTCACGCCGGAGCTGTCGGCGCTGGGCAGCCCCGAGCTCGACCGCTTCGACCTGGTGGTGCCGCTGATCACCAATGCGGTTGTCGAGGGCGAGGTGATCAAGCGGCTGCTGGCGGCGGTGCGGGGCGGGCTCGGCCTCGGCGGCCCGCATCTGCCGGTGACGGCGTTCCGCAGCTCGGTCGACTATCACTTCCTGCTCGGCGCGCAATGGGTGGCGCATCCGGGGGGCATTATCGACTTCCGGGTCGACGTCGTGCGTCCGGACGATCCGGTGATGCAGGGCATCGCCAGCTTCGCCTATCGCAGCGAGCAATATTACCTGCACTACGATCCCTCGATCGAGGTGCTGGCCACCACCACCTTCGACGGCACGCACGATCCGGTGGTGGCGGGCGTCACCATGCCGGTCGTCTACAAGCGGCGGTTCGGCGCCGGCCGGGTGTTCTATTCGGCGCTGGGGCACAGCCCGGAAGAGCTCGCCCACCCCGACGGCCGCAAAATCCTGCAGCGGGGCCTCGGCTGGGCGTGCCGGACACGCCCGGGCGCCTAGCGGCGGCAGCGGCTTTCGCCGCAGGGGCAGGGACTTGCGGGCTATCCCCCACGCTCGCTTAACTCGTTGCGATGCAACGAGAAAATGATTACTATCAGAAAAAGTTTTAAGCTATTTGATAGGTCTGGGGGCGCAGAGAGGTGGTCGTCGGGAAGGGGCGCTCGAAAGACTTCATCACTTACGCGGCCCGCGGCATGCAGCCCCACCAGGTCCGCTACAGCAACCAGCGCGCCATCCTCAGCGTGCTGTCGGTCTATCCCGGCCTCTCCAACGCCGACATTGCGCGCCACACCGGGCTGGCGCCGCAGACCGTGTCGTCGGTGCTCGACGGGCTGGAGCAATCGGGGCTGCTGCGGCGCGGTCCGGCCCGGCGCGACGGCGGGCGCGGCCAGCCGGCGACGCCGCTCTATCTCAACCCGCAGGGGGCCCTGGCGTTGGGCGCCGAGATCGGCTGGACCCATATCGAGGTGGCGATGACCGACCTCGTCGGCGAGGTGATCGCGCACCGGCGCGTCGACTACGACTATCCCGACGCCCGCTCGGTGTTCGGGCTCATGGCCGACCTGCTCGGCACGCTCACCGCGACGCTCGACGGCGCCGACCGCAGGAAGCTGGTCGGTCTCGGCATTGCCGCGCCCGACAGCATCGGGGATGCCGCATCGCCATTGGCGCCGCCGCCGGGACAGGCCGAGGCCTGGACGGGGCTGGATCTGGCGCGGGAGGCGGCCCGCGTCACCGGCTACGACGTGCAGGTGTTCAACGACGGCAATGCCGCGTGCTTTGCCGAATTCACGACGATGACGGCGCCGCGCCCCAGCGACTTCGCCTTCCTGCTGATCGACGTTTTCGTGGGCGCCGGCATTATCTCCGGCGACCGGCTGTGGCAGGGCGTCACCGGCGCCTCGGCGCATCTGGGCTTGATGCTGGTCAACGACCGGACCGGCAACCGCCGCTTCGTGCACGAGCTGGCGTCGCTGTCGGCGCTGGAGCAGCGGCTCAAGGCGAGCGGGGCGGCGCTCGCCGACGCCATGCAGGACGCGCCGCCGCGGACGGTCCGGGATGTCGTCGAGGCGTGGATCGACGATGCGGCGCCGGCGCTGGCGCAGGCGATCGTCAATACCGCGATGGTGCTCGAAATCGACTTCGCGGTGCTCGAATCGCGGTTGCCGCGGCCCACGCTGGAGCGGCTGATCGCTGCGGTCGGCCGCGAGATCGTCGAGGTTCCGGGGCTCGGGCGGAGCCGGCCGTCGGTGCGCGCCGGCCATATCGGCCGGTCGGGCGCGGCGCAGGGGGCGGCGCAGTTGCGCATGGTGCGCCGCTACTATTCGCGCGAGCTCTGGCACATGGACGACGCCTGACAGCAAAAGACGGCACACATGCCGCCGCCCGCGTGCTAGCACTCGGCGAAAATCCAGGGGGAGGAACGCATGGGCGCCCAGTCCATCTACGAAGTCATCGATCCGCGCTTCGGCGGGCTGATCAACGGCAACGCCAGGCTCGACCAGCTTTATACCGGCTGCAAATGGTCCGAAGGGCCGGCGTGGTTCGGCGGCAGCCGCTCGCTGGTCTGGTCGGACATTCCCAACAACCGGCAGATGCGCTTCGACGAGAGCGACGGCTCGGTGAGCGTGTTCCGCTCGCCCTCCGACTATTCGAACGGCAACACCGTCGACCGGCAGGGGCGGCAGGTCACCTGCGAGCATGGCGCGCGCCGCGTGACGCGCACCGAGCACGACGGCACCATCACGGTGATCGCCGACCGCTTCGAGGGCAAACGGCTCAATTCGCCCAACGACGTGATCGTCAAATCCGACGAGTCGATCTGGTTCACCGATCCGACCTACGGCATCGACAGCGATTATGAGGGGCACAAGAGCCCGAGCGAGATCGGCGGCTCCAACGTCTACCGGGTCGATCCGGCGACGGGCGCCGTCACGGCGGTGATCACCGACATGATCAAGCCCAACGGCCTCGCCTTTTCGCTCGACGAGCAGCAGCTCTATGTCGCCGATACCGGGCGGACGCATGGGGCGCAGTACCCCAAGCACATCCGGGTGTTCGACGTTCAGGGCGACAGGGTCACGGGCGGCCGCGTCTTCGCCGACTGCACCGCTGGGCTGTTCGACGGCTTCCGGCTCGACGTCGACGGCCGCATCTGGACCAGCGCCGAGGACGGCGTGCATTGCTACGAGCCGGACGGCACGCTGATCGGCAAGATCCTGGTGCCCGAAGTGGTGGCCAATGTCTGCTTCGGCGGCGTCAAGCGCAACCGGCTCTACATCTGCGCCACGACCTCGCTCTATGCGGTGTACGTGATGACCAACGGCGCAAAGACTTACTGATCCAGCGGTTGGCTGAAGCGCTAGCGCGCGGTCCAGCCGCCGTCGACCAGCAGGGTCTGGCCGGTGATCAGCGAGGCGGCGTCGGAGGCGAGGAACACCACGGCATCGGCCACCTCGCGCGGCTGGCCGATGCGGTGCAGCGCGGCGATGCGCTCGATCACCTCGGCGCGGAAGGCCGGGCGGGCCAGCATGGCGGCGGTGCCGTCGGTCTCGATGAAGGTCGGCGCGACGCAGTTGACGCGTACATTGCGCGCACCCCATTCGACGGCGAAGCAGCGCGTCATGTGCGACACGGCGGCCTTGCTGAGGCAGTAGACGGCTTCGCCCGGCAGCGCCACGGCGCCCGCCTGCGAGCCCATGTTGACGATGGCGCCCCGGCCGCGCCCGAGCATGTGCCGGCCCGCATGCTGGGAAAGAAAGAAGGTCGATCTGACGTTGAGGTCGAGCACGGCGCCGAAGGTTACTTCGTCGTAGGCTTCGACCGGCCGCTCCGGCACGCCGCCGCCGGCGTTGTTGACGAGGATGTCGAGCTTGCCGAAGCGGGCGATGGCGGCGTCGATCGCGGCGCGGCCCTGGGCGAGGTCGCGCACGTCCATCTGCAGCGGCAGAGCGCGGCGGCCCTTCGCCTCGATCTCGGCCACCAGCCCGTGGTCCGCATGCGCGTCGCGGAGGCCGAGGGCGATGTCGGCGCCGGCGTCGGCCAGCGCCAAAGCGATGGCGCGGCCGAGACCGCGAGCAGCGCCCGTCACCAGCGCGCTGCGGCCGCCGAGGTCGAAGCCTGCCGTCATCCGACGGCTTCCCAGGCGCCGGATTTCTCGCTGCGGAAGATGGCGTCGAGCACGCGCATCTGCGCGATGGCGTCCTCGACGCCGTATGGCGCCTGCTGCTCGCCGAGAACGGCGAGCGCGAAACTTTCGGCCTGCGCCGTGTACTGGTCGATCGGCGGCAGGATCTCGCGGCGGTTGAGGTTGCGGTCGAAGCTGTTGCCGACGATCAGCGCGGTCTTTTCGTTGGCCGGGGCGTTGAACGGGATGACGATTTCGAGGCTGCCCTTGGGGCCGATGGCCTCGACCGACTGGCGGCCGCCGCTCTGCGTGCCGCAGACGAAGTTCAATTGCCGGCCGTCGCCGAAATCGGCGATGACGCTGGCCAGCCGGTCGGTGCGGAAGGTCGGGTCGCGGTCGACCAGCGCCACCACGCGTGTCGGTTCGGCCTCGAACAGATAGCGGCCGGCGATCACGCAATAGCAGCCGATGTCCATGATGCCGCCGCCGCCGATGTCGGCGATATTGCGGACGTTGGCGGGATCGTCGTTGAAATAGAGGAACACGCCGCGCACGAGCTTGAGCGGCCCCAATTCGCCCGAGCGCACGATGTCGCGGGCCCGCTGCCATTGCGGGTGGTGCCGCACCATGAAGGCTTCGGCGATGATCACGTCCCTTGGCGCCTGGCGAAGCTGCGCCGCCTCGTCGGCGGAGATGGCGATCGGCTTTTCGCACAGCACGTGCTTGCCGGCCTTCGCCGCCGCCAGCGTGATCGGCACGTGCAGGTGGTTGGGGAGCGGATTGTAGATGGCGTCGACATCGGGGTCGGCGAGCAGCTCCTCATACGAGCCGTAGGCGCGGCCGCCGGCGATGCCGAGCTCGGCGAGCGCGGCCTCGGCCCGGCGCGTGTCGCGCGAGGCGAGGGCGACGATCTCGCTGTGCGGCGAGCGCATGATCGCCGGATTGACCTTCTTCATGCCGATATCGGCGGTGGAGACGATGCCCCAGCGGACTTTGCGGTCGGCCATTACTTTGCCTCGAGTGGGAAAATCATTGCACGCGCCGACCATATAAGGCGCCGGCGCCGGAGCAAGTGCCGGCAGCGGCGATCGCGTACGGCTCCGACTTACGGGTTTCCTTGCCGGGGCTCTCGCAGTAGGAAGGGCGCCGATTGGAGTTCGGCCATGCCCAAGACCGATATCGCGCGGCGCGTCTACAACCACACCTGGAAGCTCGACCCGATCGTGCGCTCGCTGCTCGATACGGATTTCTACAAGCTATTGATGTTGCAGATGATCTGGGGGCTCTACCCGAAGGTCGACGCGACGTTCTCGCTGATCAACCGCAAGACCAGCGTGCGGCTGGCCGAGGAGATCGACGAAGGCGAACTCAGGGCCCAGCTCGACCACGCCCGGACGCTGCGGTTCTCCAAGAAGGAGATGATCTGGCTCGCGGGCAACAGCTTCTACGGCTCCAAGCAGATCTTTTCGCCCGAATTCCTGCGCTGGCTCGAGGATTTCGCGCTGCCCGAGTACGAGCTGAGCAAGCGCGACGGCCAGTACCAGCTCAATTTCGGCGGCCGCTGGATCGAAACCACGATGTGGGAGATTCCGGCGCTCGCCATCATCAACGAGCTGCGCTCGCGCGCGGCGCTGCGCAATTACGGGCCGTTCACGCTCGATGTCACCTATGCGCGGGCCAAGGCCAAGATGTGGGAGAAGGTCGAGCGGCTGAAGAAGCTGCCGCAATTGCGCATCTCCGATTTCGGCACGCGGCGGCGGCATTCGTTCCTGTGGCAGCGCTGGTGCGTCGAGGCGCTGAAGGAAGGGCTGGGCGAAAGCTTCACCGGCACCTCCAACGTGCTGCTCGCCATGGACAACGACCTCGAGGCGCTCGGCACCAATGCGCACGAGCTGCCGATGGTGCTGGCCGCCATCGCGCCCAACGAGGCGGCGCTGAAGGCGGCGCAGTACCAGGTGCTGGAGGATTGGGAGAGCTATTATGGCGGCAATCTGCTGATCGTCCTGCCCGATGCGTTCGGCACCGATGCGTTCCTGCGCGACGCGCCCGACTGGGTCGCCGACTGGACCGGCTTCCGCCCCGACAGCGCCCCGGCCATCGAGGGCGGCGAGAAGATCATCGCCTGGTGGAAGAGCCGCGGCCGCGACCCGCGCGACAAGCTGCTGATCTTTTCCGACGGGCTCGACGTCGACATGATCGAGGAGGCCTTCCATCATTTCGACGGCCGGGTGCGCATGGCCTTCGGCTGGGGCACCAACCTCACCAACGATTTCGTCGGCTGCTCGCCCTTCGTGAACCATCGGCTCGATCCGATCTCGCTGGTGTGCAAGGTCAGCTCGGCCGACGGACGGCCGGCGGTGAAGCTGTCCGACAATCCCGAGAAGGCGACCGGCGAGCCCAAGGAAATCGCGCGCTACCTCAAAATCTTCGGCAGCGCCGGCCGGGTGGCGCACGAGGTGGTGGTTTGACGAAATATTCCGCCTGCATCGAATGGCTGTTCGCCGACGCGCAGTCGCTGCCGCCGCTGCCCGGAACGCCGGAAGCGAACATCGTCGAGGGCATGGCGGTCAGCTTTCCCGATCGCATCCGCTGGGCCAAGGCGGCCGGGCTCGACGCGGTGGAGTTCTGGCACTGGTCGGGCAAGGACCTCGACGCGGTGAAGGCGGCGCTCGACGAGACCGGCCTGCCGCTCGCCGGCATCCTGTGCGAGCCGATTGCGCAGATCACCGATCCGCAGACGCATCCGGCCTTCCTCGCGGGCGTCGAGGCGTCGCTCAAGGCGGCGCAGCGGCTGGGGGCGCCGGTGCTGATCGCGCAGTCCGGCGACGACCGCCCCGGCGTGCCGCGAGAAAAGCAGCACGCGGCGCTGGTCAAGGTGCTGCGCGAGGCGGCGGCGCTGCTCGAGGGGTCGGGCGTGGTGCTGGCGCTGGAGCCGCTCAACGACCGGGTCGACCATCCGGGCTACTACCTCACCTCGACGGTCGAGGGACTCGACATCATCGACGAGGTCGACCGGCCCGAGGTGCGGCTGCTCTACGACATCTACCATTCGGCGATGATGGGCGAGCATATCGAGGATGTGCTCGAAGGCCGGCTGGACCGCGTCGTTCACGTCCATCTCGCCGACACGCAGGGCCGGGGCGAGCCGGGCAGCGGCAACATGGACTGGCAGGCGCGGCTGCACTGGCTCGCCGACCACGGCTATGCCGGCTATGTCGGGCTCGAATACCGGCCGACCCGGGGGACGCTGCAGAGCCTCACGTTCCGCGAGTAGTCGCAAAGCGGCGCCACGGCGCGGCGGACGGTTAGCATTTCCTTCAGCACATCTCGGCCATAGTCGCGCAAACGACTCTGACTTGGGGAGAGGCCGGCACGCGCCCGGTCGATGCGGCGAATGGCAGCTCAGCAAAAGCGCCGTGCGCCCACCCTTCGCACCAACATCCTGCTGCTGCTGCTGTGCGGTTTCATTGCCGTCGCGGTGCCGGCCTATTGGGGGTTCACCACCGTCGTCAATTCGACGGTCGCGCAACTGGGCCGGCTGTTCGCCGAAAAGCAGGTGCTGTTCGACCGCTCGCGCGGCATGGGCGCGCTGACGCAGGAGGTGGCGCTCGCCGAAAACCTCACCCGCTCGCCGGTGATCGCCGAATGGGCGCGCGACGAGACCGATCCGGCCAAGAAGGGGCGGGCGATCGCCGAGCTCGAGCAGTACCGGCAGGCGTTTGCCGACCACAGCTATTTCTTCGTGGTGAACGCCTCGGGCAACTACTACTACAACGACGCGCAGAACTCGCACGCGGCCAATCCGTACAGCTTCACGGTGCGGCGCGACAATCCGAGCGACCAATGGTACTACGCCACGGTCGCGCTCGACGCCGGCTGCCACCTCAATGTCGACCATGACGACGAGCTCGACGTCACCAAGGTGTGGATCAACTGCGTCCTGCGCGACGGTCCCACGGTGCTGGGGGTGCTCGGCACCGGGCTCGACCTCACGACGTTCATCCGCGACGTTGTGGCCTTTCCGCAGCGCGGCGTGCAGGCGATCTTCGTCGACGGCGCCGGCGCCATCCAGGCGCATCGCGACACGCGCTACATCGACTTCCACTCGCTGACCAATGCGATCAACGAGAAGAAGACCATCTTCAGCCTGATCGACCGGCCGGAGGACCGCGCGCTGCTGCGGCAGATGCTCGCCGACGTCACCACCGACAAGGTCGAGGTGCGCTCGAACTTCATGCAGGTGGACGGCCGGCAGATGCTGGTGGGCGTCGGCTATCTCGACAAGCTCGGCTGGTACAACGTCGCGCTGATGGACATCGACGCGGTGATCGACCGCAGCCTGTTCCTGCCGATCGGGCTGCTGCTGGCGGCGACGATGATCGTGGTCGCGCTGGTGATCGCCTTCATCGTCAAGGTCAGCGTCGGCGACCGCCTGGCGCGGGTGGAAAAGGGCGTGGTCGCGGTCAGCGAGGACGTCACGGCGCCGGTCGCGGCCGATCCGGGCAATGACGAGATCGGCCGGCTGTCGCAATCGTTCGCGACGATGGCGTCGACCGTGCAGGACAACATGCGCACGCTGGAGCGGCTGGTAGAGGAGCGCACGGCGGAGCTGCAGTCGCTCGCCTATCGCGACCAGCTGACCGGCATCGCCAATCGCCGCGGCTTCGCCTCGGGCTTCGAGCAGGTGAAGGCCGGCTCGAAAGCGGAGGCGCGGCTGGCGCTGCTGCTGATCGACATCGACCGGTTCAAGGAGATCAACGACCGCCTCGGACACCAGACCGGCGACGAGGTGGTGGTCGAGGTGGCGCGGCGGATCGCGGCCGTGCTCCGGCCGGCCGATGTCTGCGGGCGCTGGGGCGGCGACGAGTTCATCGTGCTGTTCTCCGACCTCGGCATGCGGCCGCTGAAGCTGATCGCCGACGCCGTGCATCGGGGGCTCTGCAATCCGGTCGAGCTCAAGAACGGCGCCTCGGTGCTGGTGACGGTCAGCATCGGCGCCTGCCTGGTCGAGCCGGGCGAAACGCTGGAGCAGGTGGCGGACATGGCCGATGCGGCGCTGTACGTGGCCAAGGAGAACGGCCGCAACCGCGTGTCGGTCTACGATCCGACCAGCGAACGCAGCCATGCCGGCGTGCAGGGCGGCTGAGCGCGGCCTAAAATTCGACATAGCAGATGGCGCTTGTGCCGGCAGGCGGGCGCGCTAGCATGCGCCGCAACAGGAGGTTCCGATGATCCGTTTCGTGCTGGCTCTTGCCGTGCTGCTGCTGTGCGTGCCGGTCGCCCAGGCGGCGAGCTTCGACTGCGGCAAGGCGGCGACGCCGTTCGAGAAAGCGATCTGCGACCATCCCGACCTGTCGGCCAAGGACGAGGTGCTGGCGCAGGCCTACGCCACGGCGCTGGGCGGGCTGTCGGCGGACGCGGCAGCGGCGGTGAAGGCCGGGCAGCACGCCTGGCTCGACTACGCCTCGCGGGTCTGCGGCGACGACGGGCAGCCGATCTCGACGCCCTATACGGACGACCAGGCGAGCTGCCTTGCAGGCGAATTCACCTCGCGCATCACCGCGCTCGAGGCCAGCAAGATGCAGGGCGGGTTCCGCTTCTACCCGGTGGAGAAGTTCCTGGTGGAGAAGGACCCCGACAGCGACACCAATTCGTACAACAAGGTGGCGACCAAGCATTTCCTCACGGTGAAGATCGACCGGCAGGACGAGCTGGCGGCGGCGTTCAACGCCATGACCGACGAGCTGCGCCTCGCCAACGATGCGCAGATGGGCGAGGACGAGCACCTGTTCGACAAGGCCGGCAACCTCGCCAGGGGCGACACCTCGGCGGACATCGACGTGAGCACCACGGTCAAGGAGGTGAACTCGTCGCGCATCACGCTCGAGACCGACACCTATTGGTTCGGGCACGGCGCGGCGCACGGCAATTACGGCTCGACCTACAGCCATTTCCTGATCGCCGAGGCCCGGCCGCTCAGGGCCGGCGACGTGTTCAAGGGCAAGGGCTGGCAGAAGAAGTTCGCCGCGCTGGCGATCAAGCAGGCGAAGGCCGACCTCGGCGACGACTACCAGGGCGACGACAGCAGCGGCGATCTCAGCAAGGCGATCACCGATCCGTCACGCTGGGATTTCACCGACGCCGGCATCAGCGTGCACTTCAACCCGTACGAGGTGGCAGCGTATGCGCGGGGAGAAGTGGACGTCACGGTGCCGTGGACCGACCTCGCCGGCCTCGTCACCGACACGGCGCAGAATTTGAGCTACTGAGCCAGCAGGTCGGCCCAGTCGGGGTGGCGGCGGAACTGCGCCACGGCATAGGAGCAGATCGGCTGGATCCTGACGCCGTCGCGGCGGGCATCGGCGATGGTGCGCTGCATCAGCAGCGCGGCGATGTTCTGGCCGCGGAATTCGGGCGGGGTGTAGGTGTGGTCGATGGCGATCACGTCGTTGCCGAGCTTGCGGAAGGTCATCTCGGCCTCGAGCTCGCCGGGCAGGCGGATGACGTAGCGGCCATGTCCGGCGGAGTCTTCGCGCTCAACCGTGAATTCGTCCTGCATGTTCTCGTCCTAGACGTTGGTGGTGTTGGGGGCGAGCTCGGGAAACAGGCTCCGCGACTGCAGATAGGGATCGATGGCGAGGGCTGCAATCATGTCCTTGAGGGCGGCGGCGCGGTTGCCCTGCTTGAGCTCGATCATCGCCCGGCCGCTGAGGGCGCCGAAATGGCGCGGCTCGAGCGCCAGGGTCCTGGCGATGTCGGCCAGCGACGAGTCGTAATCGCCCAGCATGTAGTAGAGCGTGGCGCGCTGGTTCCAGCCTTCGGAATAATCGGGATAGTCGGTGACGATGGCGCTCAGCAGCGAGAGGGCCTGCGGCAGGTCGCCATCGCGCGTGGCCGCGGCGGCGGCCTGCATGCGCTCGGCGAGATCGGGGACGGCGGGGTTGGACCAGAGGTCCCAGATCTGGGCGACGATGTCGTCGGCCTCGCCGGCCGAGTGGACGACCTTCAACTGCGCGAACAGCTCGTCGAGGGCCGCGGCGTCGGTGTAGTCGGCGGCAAAGGCCGGCCGTGGCGCGGCGGCGAGAAGGAGCAGCACCAGCAACGCGCGGATCGCGGCGACGAATGAGCGCATGAGGGCAGTGTCGCGCCGCGGCGGGCGCAAGTCCAGAGCGCTCGTCGTCAGCCCGGGGTCTGGTCGGTCTTGGGCGTCTGCCAGCGCTGCTGCAGCGATTTGCCGAAATTGCCCATGAACGGGGCGAGGGCGAGCAGGATGCGCTTCCAGTAGTGGATGAGCAGGAACAGCACGCCCAGGATCACCGCGCCGACCAGAATCACCAGCTCGAGGCTGAGGCCGATGGATTTCAGCCATTCGCTGAGGAACATGCCGGGCAGGATGTGCGAGGCCGACCAGACGAAGGCGGAGACGACGTTGATGAGCGTGAAATAGCTCCAGCGCATGCCCAGCATGCCGGCGATGCCGGGCACCACGGCCTTGAGGCCGGTGATGAAGCGGCCGATGAAGATGGCCTTGCCGCCATGGTGCTGGAAGAACACCTCGCCCTGTTCGATCAGGTGCACGTAGTTGCGGAACGGCCAGACGGTCTTGATGCGGCCCTTGAAGAAATGGCCGATCCAGTAGGAGATGGCGTCGCCGGCGACGCCGCCGGCGGTGGCGGCGAAATAGATCGGCCAGAAATCGAGCTTCTGCGTGCTGATCAGCCCGCCGACCAGCAGCAGGATGGGCAGCGACGGGACCAGCAGGCCGAGGATGAAGATGGCCTCGCCGACGCAGACGAGGAAGACCAGGAAGACGAACAGCCAGTAATTGCCGGAAACCGACGTCAGGATATTGCCGATGAAATCGGATATCTGATGGAAAATTTCCAGCATGCGGCGCCATCCTCCACGTCGGTTACCGCCCGAAAGCGGGAATCGGCGATGCGATCAGCTTGTCGAGTGTCGCACGCTCGCCATAAGTGTGGGGCCTAAATGCGGCGCTTGCAAGGGTGCGGGACGCCGCGCCCCGGGAGCCAGCCGATGAGCCTGCCCATCCATCACGTGATTTCGGCCGGGCCGCGGCCGGTGGCGCCGTTCTCGCATGCCGTCGAGGTTGACGGTTTCGTGTTCGTGACCGGGCAGATGCCGACCGATCCCAAGGCCCCCGATGCGCCGCTGCCCGCGGGCGTCGAGGCGCAGACGCGGCGGGTGTTCGAGAATTTGCGCATCGTGCTCGGCGGCGTCGGGCTCGGGCTCGAGCATGTGGTGATGGCGCGCATCTATCTCAGCGAGTTCCGGCGCGACTATGCGGCACTCAACCGCATCTGGCCGGAGTTCTGGGCGCCGGGGAAACTGCCGGCGCGCACCACCGTGGGCGTCACGGCGCTGGCGGTCGATGCGCTGGTCGAGATCGATCTGGTGGCGCGGCGGCCCTAGCGCCGGCGCCTCAGGCGGTTTCGACGGCTTTGCCGCCGGCGAGGGTCTCGATGATCGGGCAGTCGGGGCGGTGGTCGCCATCGCAGCATTGCGCCAGATGCGCCAGCGTGGCCCGCATTTCGCGCATGAGGGCGATCCTCGCGTCGAGCGCCTCGATGTGCGCCAGTGTCAGCGCCTTGACGTCGCGGCTCGAGCGCGCCGTGTCGGCCCACAGCTTCAGCAGGTCGCGGATCTCCTCGATCGAGAAGCCGAGGTCGCGGGCGCGGCGGACGAAGCCGAGCCGGTGCACGTCTTCGGCGTCGTAGTCGCGATAGTTGGAGCTGCGCCGGTCGGCGTCCGGGATCAGCCCGATCGCCTCGTAATGGCGGATCATCTTGGTCGACACCCCGGTCAGCCGGCTCGCTTCCCCGATCTGCATCGAAACCTCCTAGGCAACCCTTGACCTTCCAATGATGGGAAGGTGCATATGCCGCGTCAAGAGGGGACCGACCCGAGCCTGGAGACCGAAATGACGCACGACCATTCTCAGCACGCCGCCGCAACCGCAATCGATCCGGTCTGCGAGATGGTGGTCGACCCGGCCACCGCGCGCTCGGCCGAGGTGCGCGGCACGACCTATTATTTCTGCTCGGAAGGCTGCCGCAGCAAATTCGTCGCCGACCCCGACAAATACCTCAACCGGAAACCCTTCGTGCTGCCGGGGGGCTCGGGGACGGCCGCGAGGCCCCCTCATCCGGTTGCCGCCACCTTCTCCCCGACGAGGGAGAAAGCCATCGGGCACGATCATGCCCCCAGCGCAAATGCCAGCCAATACACCTGCCCGATGCATCCCGAGATCGTGCAGGACGGTCCCGGCTCCTGCCCGATCTGCGGCATGGCGCTCGAGCCGGTCATGCCCACGCTCGACGACGGCCCCAATCCCGAGCTCGTCGACTTCCAGCGCCGGCTGTGGGTCAGCGTGCTGTTCAGCGTGCCGCTGCTGGTGATCGCCATGGGGCCGATGCTCGGGCTGCGGCTCGGGCCGATCGAGGCGCTGCCGCTGCGCGGCTGGCTCGAGCTGCTGCTCGCCTCGCCGGTGGTGCTGTGGGCCGCCTGGCCGTTCTGGCAGCGCTTCTGGGCGTCGCTGGTCAATCGTTCGCCCAATATGTGGACGCTGATCGGGCTCGGCGTCGGCGCCGCCTATCTGTTCTCGCTGGTGGGCGTGCTCGCGCCGCAGATGTTCCCGATGTCCTCGGCCATGGATGGACCGCCGCTCTACTTCGAGGCGTCGGCGGTGATCATCGCGCTGGTGTTCGTCGGGCAGGTGCTGGAGCTGCGCGCCCGCGACGCCACCGGCAAGGCGATCCGCGCGCTGCTCAACCTCGCGCCGAAAACCGCGCACCGGCTGCGCGACGGCAGCGAGACCGAGGTGCCGCTCGACGCGGTGGTGGCGGGCGACCTGCTGCGCGTCCGTCCCGGCGAAGCGGTGCCGGTCGACGGCGAGATCAGCGAAGGGCAGAGCGACATCGACGAATCCATGCTCACCGGCGAGCCGCTGCCGGTGGAGAAAGCCGCGGGCGATGCCGTCATCGGCGGCACGCTCAACGGCTCCGGCAGCTTCGTCATGCGCGCCACTGCCGTCGGCGCCGAAACCCGGCTCAGCCAGATCGTGGCGCTGGTCGGCGCGGCGCAGCGCAGCCGGGCGCCGATCCAGGCGCTGGCCGACCGCGTCGCCCTATGGTTCGTGCCGCTGGTGGTGGTGGTCGCGCTGGTCAGCTTCGCCGTCTGGATGCTCGCGACGCACGATCTGGGCGAGGCTTTGGTCGCCGCCATCTCGGTGCTGATCATCGCCTGTCCCTGTGCGCTCGGCCTCGCAACGCCGATGTCGGTGATGGTCGCCACCGGCCGCGGCGCGCATGCCGGCGTGCTGGTCAAGGAGGCGGCGGCGCTCGAAACCTTCGCCCGTGCCACGACGCTGATCGTCGACAAGACCGGCACCTTGACCGAGGGCCGCCCGGTGCTCGGCCAGGTGGTGCCCGACAAGGGCGTCGACGAGGGCTGGGTGCTGGCCGTCGCCGCCGCGCTGGAACACGGTTCCGCCCATCCGCTGGCCCACGCCATCAGCGAGGGCGCCAAGGCCCGCAACGCCAGGCCGCTGCCGATCGAGGACTTCCGCTCGGTCACCGGCAAGGGCGTCACCGGCACGCTGCGTGGCACGCCGGTGGCGCTCGGCAACGCCGCCATGATGGCCGAGGCCGGCGCGCCGGTGAGCGAGGCGTTCGCGACGCTCCAGGCCGAGCATGCCGGCAAGGGCCGCACCGCCATGTTCGTCGCCGAAGGCGGGCGGGTGATCGGGCTCGTCACCGTCACCGACCCGGTCAAGGACAGCGCCCGGCCGGCCATCGACACGCTGCGCGCCGACGGGCTCGACGTGGTGATGGCCACCGGCGACGCCAAGGGCACGGCGCAGGCGGTGGGCGCGGCGCTGGGGCTCAGCCGCATCGAGGCCGGCATGACGCCCGAGGGCAAGCACGAGCTGGTCGCCGGGCTGCGGCGGGCCGGCGAGGTGGTGGCGTTCGCCGGCGACGGCGTCAACGACGCGCCGGCGCTGGCCGCTGCCGATGTCGGCATCGCCATGGGCACCGGCGCCGACGTCGCCATCGAATCCGCCGGGCTGACGTTGCTCAAGGGCGACCTTTCGGGGGCCGTCCGCGCCCGGCGCCTCGCCCGCGCCACGCTCGGCAACATCCGGCAGAATTTGTGGCTCGCCTTCGGCTACAACGCCGTCTGCATCCCCATCGCCGCCGGCGTGCTGTACCCGCTCACCGGCTGGCTGCTGTCGCCCATGCTTGCCGCCGCCGCCATGGCGCTGAGCTCGGTCAGCGTCATCGGCAACGCGCTGCGGCTGGGGCGGGTGAAGCTGTAGGAAAGAGCGACTCCCCAACTAACATGTTAGTTGACCCCTAACATGTCAGTGGCGTAGGACGGCGTTGTTCAACCCCGGGGCCGTCCATGTCCGCTCTCGACCGTGCGCTCACCATCGAGGATCTGAAGCAGCTCGCCCGCCGCCGCGTGCCCAGGCAGTTCTTCGACTACGCCGATTCCGGCGCGTGGACCGAGGGGACATATCGGGCCAACGAGGAGGATTTCAAGAAGATCACCTTCCGCCAGCGCGTCGCGGTCGACATGTCGAACCGGTCGCTGGCGACCACGATGATGGGGCAGCCGGTGGCCATGCCGGTCGGCATCGCGCCGGTGGGCTCGACCGGCATGCAGCAGGCCGACGGCGAGATCAAGGCGGCCAAGGCGGCGGAAAAGGCCGGCATTCCGTTCACGCTGTCGACCATGGCGATCTGCTCGATCGAGGACATCGCCGAAAACACCAGCGCGCCGTTCTGGTACCAGCTCTATGTGATGAAGGACCGCGACTTCATCCTGAGGCTGATCGACCGGGCCAAGGCGGCAAAATGCCCGGTGCTGGTGCTGACGATGGATCTGCAGATCCTCGGCACGCGCCACAAGGATGTGCGCAACGGCCTCCTGGTGCCGCCGAAATTCACGCCGAAATTCGTCGCCGAGATGGCGATGAAGCCGGCCTGGGCGCTGGGCATGCTGGGCACCAGGCGGCGCACCTTCCGCAACATCGCCGGCCATGTGAAGGACGCCACCAATTTGCGCTCGCTCACCATCTGGAGCCGCGAGCAGTTCGAGCAGAAGCTCAACTGGACCGACGTGCGCTGGATCAAGGAGCGCTTCGGCGGGCCGGTGCTGGTCAAGGGCGTGCTCGACGCCGAGGACGCGCGGCTGGCTGTGGCCAACGGCGCCGACGGCATCATCGTGTCCAACCATGGCGGCCGGCAGCTCGACGGCGCGCCGTCGTCGATCCGGGTGCTGCCTTCGATCGTCGATGCCGTGGGCAGCCAGATCGAAGTGTTCATGGATGGCGGCGTGCGCTCGGGCCAGGACGTGCTGAAGGCGCTGGCGCTCGGCGCCAAAGGAACCTTCATCGGCCGCGCCATGGTCTACGGCCTCGGCGCCGGCGGCGAGGCCGGCGTCACGCGGGCGCTCACCATCATGCGCGAGGAGATGGATATCACCATGGCGCTGATGGGCGAGCGCGACGTTCGCAACATCGGCGCGCACAACGTCTATGCCAACGATCTCGAGCGCCGGCAGGGCTATTGAGGCGGCGGCGCATCGCGGCACGGGATATCGCGCCGCGGGCGCTTGGCGGTGGCCCCATCGCTCATGTATGAGGGCGCGCATTGTTCCACCGCAGAGCCTTCATGCCCGCCGCCAAGACCGACAAGCCCGCCAAGATCGACAAACCCGCCAAGATCGTCCTGCCGGAAGCCGGCCTGTTGAAGCTGGTGCCCATCAAGGGCAAGGGCCGCGGTGTCATCACCACCCGCCCGATCCGGCGCGGCAAGCTGGTCGAGGCGTCGCCCGTGATCCCGATGAAGAAGGGCGACCGGCTGGACCGCTCGACCGTGCTCAGCCACTATCCCTTCGCCTGGGAGAAGCCGCCCCACGTGCAGGCCTTCCCGCTCGGCTTCGCCGGCCTGCTCAACCATTCCGACACGCCCAATTGCAAGATCGAGGCCGACCTCGAGGGCGAGGTGCTGTGCATCTACGCCATCCGCAACATCGAGGCCGGCGCCGAGCTCACCTGGAACTACGGCATCGACCCCTGGTTCGAGGTCGCGGAGTAACGGCGCGCCGCAGCCTGCCGCCGCGTCACACCCCGAGGCACAGATACTTCACCTCGAGGTAGTCCTCGATGCCGTATTTGCTGCCCTCGCGGCCGAAGCCCGATTGCTTGACGCCGCCGAACGGCGCCAGCTCGGTCGAGATCAGACCGGTGTTGATGCCCACCATGCCGGTCTCGAGCGCCTCGGCCACCTTGAACACCCGGCTCAGATCGCGTGCATAGAAATACGAGGCGAGGCCGAATTCGGTGGCGTTGGCGAGGGCGATGGCGTCGTCCACCGTGTCGAATTTGAACAGCGGCGCCACCGGGCCGAAGGTCTCCTCGTGCGCCAGCGCCATGTCGGCGGTGGCGCCGCCCAGCACCGTGGGCTCGAAGAACAGCCCGTCTTTCGGCCGCCCGCCGAGCAGCACCGTCGCGCCCTTGGCGGTGGCGTCGGCGATATGCCGCTCCACCTTGTCCATGGCCTTGCGGCTGATCAGCGGCCCGGTGTTGACCCCGGCGGCAAAGCCGTCGCCGGGCTTCAGCGTGTTGGTCGCCGCCACCAGCTTTTCGGCGAAGGCGTCATAGATGCCGGCCTGCACGTAGAGGCGGCCGTTGTTGCGGTATTTGCTGACCAGCGCGCCCTCCACCGCCGCATCGAGGTCGGCGTCGTCGAACACGATGAACGGCGCGTTGCCGCCGAGCTCGAGGCTGAGGCGCAGCACCTGGTCGGCGGCCTGCCGCATCAGCACCTTGCCGATGGCGGTCGAGCCGGTGAAGCTCAGCTTGCGCACGCCGGGATTGGAACAGAATTCCTGTCCGATCGCCGCCGCGTCGGTGCCGATCACGAGGTTGAACAGCCCGGCGGGCAGGCCGGCACGCTCGGCGAGCTTTGCCAGCGCGATGGCGCTGAGCGGCGTTTCGGCGGCCGGCTTGCTCACCACGGCGCAGCCTGCCGCGAGCGCCGGTGCCATCTTGCGCGCCAGCATCGAATTGGGAAAGTTCCACGGCGTGATCGTCGCCACCACGCCCACCGGCTGCTTGAGGACGATGATGCGCTTGTCCTCCTGGTGGCCGGGGATGGTGTCGCCATAGACGCGCTTGGCCTCCTCGCCGAACCATTCGACATAGGCGGCGCCATAGGCGATCTCGCCCCTGGCTTCGGCGAGCGGCTTGCCCTGTTCGGCGGTCATGATCGCGGCGAGGTCGTCCTGATGCTCCAGCATCAGCTCGAACAGCCGGCGCAGCACCGCGGCCCGCGCCTTGCCGGTCCGTGCCGCCCATTCGGCCTGCACCGCCGCGGCCGCGGCAATGGCCCGCCGCGCCTCGGCCACGCCCATGTCGGGCAGCACCGCCAGCACGTCGCCGGTCGAGGGGTTGCGCACCTCGAACGTCCTGCCGCTGTCGGCCCGGTCCAGCCAGGCGCCGGCGACATAGCCGGCGGCGGGGATCAGATCCTTGACCGTAAGGTGCTTGGTGAGGGCGTCGGTGAGCGGCATGGCGGGTCTCCTTTGCTTCCCCAAAGACCCACGCACGGCAAAAGGCAAGCGCCGCGCCATCGGTTCCGCCATGCAGCATCGGCCCCGCCGGCAGTTCCGGCCGGCGAGGCATGTCGCCCCGGCATCGCGCCGACGTCAGGCCGCGCGCGGCCCATCGTCGTTGCCGTCGTCGCCGGTGGGGGGCGGCAGCACGCGCAGCACCGTCAGCATCTGCGGCCGGCCGTCGCGGGTGCGGAAGCTGATCGACTGGCCGACGCGCAGCCCGATCAGCGCCGCGCCGATCGGCGTCAGCACCGAGATGCGGGCCGAGGCGATATCGGCGTCGGCCGGATAGACCAGGAGCACGGTGCGCTCGTCGCGCCCGGTGCGGAAGCGCACCAGCGAGCCCATGCGCACCACGTCGACGGGCAGGCTCGCATCGTCGACGATGCTGGCGCGGTCGATCTCGTGCAGCAGATCGTCGGCGGCCTCGGGGTCGTTGCTGCCGGGACCGGCAAGCGCCAGGTAGGACAGCTTCTGGTGGTCGCTCTTGGCGAGCGTGATGCTGGGCGAAAGCCACAGGGGGACGGCGGTCATGACATGTCTCCGGGCCGTCGCGGGAGGGCTCCCGGCGGCCATAGATTGCAAATGAGGATGGATCGGCGTCGTTCGCGAAACGACCAAGGTCGCCCTAAGCCCGCCGGACGCCGGAGCGCACGGGCTTAGGGCCGCTGGCCTTCCACGGGAAACTCCCGGAGGCGCGGCGATGTCGTCAGCATTGAGCGCATCGTGGTCATACCAAACAAGTTAGGCATTTGCCCGGCGATTGCAAGCGCCCCAGGCGGTTGGACGATCGGGCGCTCTCGCGGCCGATCGTCCAGAGCACAAACACATCCACCGGTTGGACGATCGGACGCTCTTGCGGCCGATCGTCCAGAGCGCCATGGCACTCTTCAGGCGGTCGGCAGGGTGCGGAAGCCCAGTTGCATCGGGGCGCCGGCGGGCTCGGCGTCCACCCGCGCCACGCGCGAGGCCGTGGGACCCTGCCAGAAATAGCCCAGCATCTCGGCTACCTTGTCGTCGGGCCCGGAGATCAGCGCCTCGACGCTGCCGTCGCGGCGGTTGCGCACCCAGCCGCTGAGCTTACGCTGCCGCGCCGCCTGCTCGGTCCAGGCGCGATAGCCGACGCCCTGCACCAGCCCGGTGATGCGAACCTGCAGCGTGCGCGTCATCGGCTCACGGGGTCAGGCCCGCCCGCCGGCGAGCGGCCGCGTGCGCTGCTTGCTGCCGCCCGGCCCGTAGGGATAGTCGCCCATCACCGGGGCGCTCGCCGCGTCGAGCTTCGCCACCTCCTCGGGGGCAAGCTGCAGCCCGTCGGCCTTGAGGTTCTGCGCCAGTTGCTCGGGGGTGCGCGCGCCCAGGATCACCGACGTCACCGCCGGCCGGCCGCAGACCCAGGCCAGCGCCACCTCCGCCATGCTGACGCCGCGAGCGCCGGCCACCGTTTCGAGCGCGGCGATGATGCCCCAGACGCGTTCCGACGCGTTGCGCTGCGCGTAGGATTCCTGCCCGCGATTGGGATTCTCGCCGAGCCGCGTGGCGCCGGTGGGGGTGGTGTCGCGCCGGTACTTGCCGGTCAGCCAGCCACCGCCGAGCGGCGACCAGGGCAGCAGCCCCATATTGGCATCGAGGCAGGCGGGCACGATCTCGAACTCGATGTCGCGCACGATCAGATTGTAGTGCGGCTGCAGCGTCACCGGCGGCGCATAGCCCATGAATTTGGCGATCTGCACCGCCTTGGTCACCTGCCAGCCGAGATAGTTGGAAAAGCCGTAATAGCCGATCTTGCCGGCGCGGACGGCATCGTCGAGGAAGCGCAGCGTCTCCTCGAGCGGCGTCAGCCCGTCCCAGGCGTGCATCTGGTAGAGGTCGATATGCTCAACCCCGAGCCGCCGCAGCGAAGCGTCGAGCGCCATGCCCAGATGGCGGCGGCTGAGCCCGATATCGTTGGGGCCGCTGCCGGTCGGAAAGCGCCCTTTGGTGGCGACCAGCATCTGCCTCGCCTCGGTCGGCCGCGCCTGCAGCCAGCGTCCGACGATCGCTTCCGACGCGCCGTCGGAATAGACGTCGGCGGTGTCGATGAAATTGCCGCCCGCCTTGGCGTAGAGATCCATCAGCGCGAACGAGGTCGCCTCGTCCGCCTCGTTGCCGAAGGTCATGGTGCCCAGGCACCAGGCGCTGACGATGGCGCCGCTGTTTCCCAATCGCCGCAGCTGCATCAGACCGTCGCTCCAATGTGCCAAGGGACGAATTCGTTGTCGCCGTAGCCCAGAAGCTCCGACTTGGTCTTTTCGCCCGAGGCGACGCGCAGGATCATGTCGAAGATCTCCTGTCCCTTTTCCTCGAGCGAGGAGCCTTCCACCACCTCGCCGCCGTTGATGTCCATGTCGTCGATCATCTTGTGGTACATTTCGGAATTGGTGGCGATCTTGATCGAGGGCGTGGGCTTGCAGCCATAGGCCGAGCCGCGCCCGGTGGTGAAGGCGAGCACATTGGCGCCTCCCGCCACCTGGCCGGTCGCCGACACCGGGTCGTAGCCGGGCGTGTCCATGAACACGAAGCCCTTCTCGGTCACCGGGTCGGCGTAATGATAGACGGCGTTGAGCGGCGTGGTGCCGCCCTTGGCCGCCGCGCCCAGCGATTTCTCGAGGATGGTCGTCAGCCCGCCCAGCTTGTTGCCCGGCGAGGGGTTGTTGTTGAGCTCCATGTTGTTCCGCCTGGTGTAGTCCTCCCACCAGTGGATGATGTCGACCAGCTTCTGGCCCACGTCCGGGGTCCGCGCCCGCCGCGTCAGCAGGTGCTCGGCGCCGTAGATCTCCGGCGTTTCGCTGAGGATGGCGGTGCCGCCGTGCCGGACCAGCAAATCGGCGGCGTAGCCGAGCGCCGGATTGGCGGTGATGCCGGAATAGCCGTCCGAGCCGCCGCATTGCAGCGCCAGCATCAATTCGCTCGCCGGCGCGGTTTCGCGCTGCACGGCGTTGACGATCGGGAGCATCGCCCGCACCGCCTCGACCCCGGCCTCCACCGTCTTTTTGGTGCCGCCCACCTCCTGGATGGTCATGGTGCGGAAGGTGTCGTTCTCGGTGACGCCGTAGGCTTCCTTGAGCTTGGGAATCTGGAAGCCCTCGCAGCCGAGCCCGACCATGATCACGCCGCCCATGTTGGGATTGGTGGCATAGCCCCAGGTGGTCTTTTTCAGCGTGTCGAAGATCACGCCGCGATAGTCGATGATGCAGCCATTGGCCTGCTTCAGCGCCACGATGCCGTCGATGTTGGGATAGTCGTCGAGGATGCCCGAGCGCTCGACCTCGCGCGCGATGAACCCGGCCACCGTGGTCGAGCAGTTCACCGAGGTCAGGATGCCGACATAGTTGCGCGTCCCGACGCTGCCGTTCGAGCGGCGGTAGCCCTGGAACGTCGCCTGCTGCGGGCCGGTGAAGAACTCGACCGGGGTCACGCCTTCGGAGAATGCATAGTCGCGG
>Ga0207420_1000447_pt1 | contig 40984 bp, 32 predicted proteins | sample ThiBio_inoc_biof_FD_183941 | JGI IMG/M metagenome (GOLD analysis project Ga0207420, IMG submission 183941) | Wastewater bioreactor microbial communities from Cape Town, South Africa - Thiocy_inoc_biof (SPAdes) | ecosystem: Engineered > Bioremediation > Thiocyanate > Unclassified | place: South...
GACCATTATTTTCATCTAATGCTAAGTTCCACATAATAAAATTCTTAGAGCCTCGGTTTACACTTGCCATCAGAAAGCTTCTCATATAATAGAACATATTACCCATACGTGTATCAGTATTCCATCCCCCACCCGACTGTTCAGTAAAATATACATCTTTATCGGGATGAACTTCCTGCACTGCATCAATAGCATCTGCAGTACCTCCGTAGCCATGCCATCCGGTACCGGCTATATATTGTTTAGCTAAAGCATCATTTAAAATGTTGAGTGGATAATAGGACATATCAAAATTATGATCCCAAATAATTATTTTTGTTTTGATATTGTTGGATACGAATTTTGGTCCTAAATAATCGCGAATAATAGTACTTTGTTCCTGCCATTCCATTTTCATTGTCGGATAAGTATTTATCTCGTGCATCGGTTCGTTCTGAAGTGTTATGGCATCTATCGTAATACCCTCTGCTTCAAATGCTTTTATATAACGCACAAAATATTCTGCAAAGTCATCATATACTTCACTTCCTTTCAAACTACCACCGTACATGCTGTTATTACTCTTCATCCAGGCAGGTGCACTCCATGGACTTGCAAGAATTTTCATCGTAGGATTTATAGTTAATATTTCCTTCAAAACCGGAATTAAATCATTTTTATCAACAGAAGGAATAGCAAAAGACTCTATATTTCCGCCATCGCAATAGCTATAAGTGCCGATTGAAAAATCAGATGAGCCAATGGTTATTCGAAGATAATTAAGTCCGATTCCTTTATCAGGGTCGAATAGGTCTTCGAGTAATATCTGTCGATTTTCCTTACTTAACTTGTTGATAAGATAAGCTGATGAACCGGTTAGTGCAGCACCAAAACCATCTATCGTCTGGTAAGTTACTGTAGAATCGAGAATAATTGTAAAATCACCCAAATCTTTAGAGAAATCGATAGCTTGCTTACCCATCAACATCGACTCATTACCTATTGTCAGCCATGCTTCAACATCACCTACCGGGTCCTCCGGCTTTGGAGTAGGAGGCTTAGTTGAATTGTTATCGCATGCTGTAAACATAGCTATAACCAATATAAATAAGAAGATGGAGTGTGTAATTCGATTTATCATTTAAGCTTGAGTTTTTTAATCTACAGGCTACAATTATGTTTTATATATGTAACCTGTAGATTTATTTTAATTAAATTTTTACGAACGAAATAGTTTTGTTGTTAGTATCTATTGTAAAGCGATAAACACCGGGAGCTGTAAGTAATGCATCAGTTCCTTTGAAATTGCCAAGATCACTTTCAGTAGGAGCCTGCAATAAAGGAGTCGAAATTGTGTATTCTCGTGCATCTACTTCACCACCCCAACCTCGTTGATGGAAGAATTTCGAATTGAAAGCACCTCTCCAAGCTTCTGCGAGATCACTACCATCAGTATGTTCTATATATATAGTTGTCTGAAAAACACCATTCGATACTTTTCTACAGAATGTATACTCTAAAGGAGAATTCCAATTCCATGAAGCAGTTTTCACACCGGCTTGTGGACGACCGAAACCAACACCATCCAACCAAAGAACATCGGGATATACAGCATCTGGTTGCTCTACAAACAAATAATCTATAGAAGGTAGATAGTAAACTGTATAAACACCTGTTTCTCCTAAAAATTTAGCCGTATTTGCTCCTGTAACTTCAAAAAAGTCGGGTGAGAGTGAATTAGATAGATTTGCTATACCTGAAACAGTAAACTCGGAATCCTTGCCAAAGTATAGACTACCTTTCTTCCAACTTTCTGTTACCGAAACATTTAAATGATTTGTTGATTTCAAATCAACCGAAGAAAGAGCATTGACATTCAACTCTGTAATTGGCTCAAGTTTTTTACCTGTACCTACAACCGTAAAATTAAACAAATCAAGTGTTATTTTTTCAAAACCTATAAGAGTAGCATCAGATAATGTAAGAGAATCACCATCTTGGTCAATAAACCCTAATTCTCCATCAGCATTTTTCCCAAATACAGGTGCAGTCCAATCAACTTTTTTGAAGCGAGTAATTTTTGTTGGTAACACAAAATTAATTTCATTGCCAAATGTCAATCCTTCAGCAGAATATATATAATTTGCTGCATCGGTTAATTTTAATTCCACTGCTAATCCTGTTACATTAGAAAAGAAATACATCGTTGGAATTTCAGGACGTTTCGCAATGATATTTGTTAAAACAGTATCTGCATGATAGCCTTCTACATTGATGGATGATAGATGCACTTCCACCTCAGCATTGTCTGGCATATACGGACCAAACGGCACAACAAATGTTCCGGTGTAAGCTCCATTATTTCCTTTAGTACGAACTGATTCCGAAGCAATTAGTTCATCATTAACGATTATTTTAATATCTAAGGTCGATAGAGGAGTTTTAGTATCAGTTACCTCTGAATTTATCACAATAGAATCGCCATAGATAAATGTACCGGCATGAATTTGTTCTACCGTTGCACTATTAAACACGGGAGTAGATGCCGGATATTTAACCCTTAGACCATCATCTGCACACGAAAAGAGCATAATTACAGATGAAAATAAAAGTATGCTATTTAATATTTTATTCATGATTGAATTTCGTTATATGTTATTATGGTTACTAAATAAGTTAACTATCTATCAATACCCCGGATTCTGCTCCAGATTAGGATTCTGATCGATTACATCCTGTGGTATAGGTAGTTTATATGAAAATTTATCATATGGATATTTTTGAGCCGGACGACCTTCATCTTTGCTGAAAACTGCGTTCATCACATCTTCTACTTTATCCAAGCGTACTAAATCAAACCACCGTTCTCCCTCAAAAGCCAATTCGAGACGGCGTTCATTCAAATATGCATTCAATAGTGCTTCTTTATTACCTGTAACAGCAGCTGATAATGCGTTTAATCCGGCACGTTGGCGAATTTGATTGATGATAGTTGCAGCACCACTCAGGTCATTGGTTTGAATTAATGCTTCGGCTTTTAACAATAAAATATCAGCATATCGAAGTTTGATGATACTATTGTATTTTGAACGTGTTTTATACATAAAAGGATAATTATCTGCAGGATAATAAATATTCCAATCACAAGAATAATATACAACACTTTCTTTGAAACGTTTAGTATCACCGGCATCCTCAAAAGCTTTGATAATATCACGCGATGGCGTAATCCACTTAGCCCATTCGAACCAGAAATTCCAGTCATCGAGAGAGCGTCCGAACATCCATGTACACCAATTACCGGAACCAACGGGATATTGAATTTCAAGAATTGCTTCAGATGAATTTCGCACTTTGGCTTCTATTGCAAAGTTATTTGCACCTGGAGCAGCAGCAGGATTTGCCAAGATAACACCCCATAAATCATTAAAATCAGGAACTAAAGAAAATCCATCAGCAATAACTTTATCTGCATATTCAATAACTTTATCATAATCACGAATAGGTTTCTCGGCATATACTTTAGCTAAAAGCGCACGAGCAACTGATTTTGTTAACAAAGTTTTATCCGCATTATTTTTATCCGGAGCATATTTCTCAGCTTCCAACAAATCCTTTTCAATTTGTTCATACACTTCTATTTCTTCATTTTGTGCAGGAAAATATGCAGGATATACTTCTTCGATGTTTTCAGCAGTGATATCCTTGCCTACAACAAGCACTAAAGGTATACGACCCCAAGTGCGAACCATGTCAAAATAAATCAACGAGCGGAAAATAAGTCCTTCAGCTTTAATCTGTTTTCCTTCTGCTTCAGTCAACATCGGATCATTTAACTCATCAATGCCTTGTATAAGTCGATTTGCTTGAGCAACATTATTCATGTGACCATTCCAGTCGCGTTTAAGATTCGGATTTGAACCTTCGATTGAATTCACCTCAAAAGGAGTTGTTTCAGCATTAGGTGATCCTGCATATGCATTATCAGAATGACTTTCAGCTAATAGCAGTAAATCGAGATACCAATGTTCTTGACCATCTTTTAAACGTTGATAAAGTACTTGACGTTGATTTAACACTGCTGCTTTATCTTTTAATATTACTTGTTCAGAACTTATAGTATCATTACCTTCTGTTATGTTTGAATAAATATCAACAGGCTCATAATCGAGGGAACATGAAGTAATAATCAAAGCTAACCCGTATATCCATAAGTTTTTAAATTGTTTTTTCATCATCGTATATTTTTAGAATTCAACATTTAAACCGAAAACAAAAGATCTTGCTTGAGGATAAGTGCCCCAGTCGATTCCTTGTACAGAGTTTGAACCTCCCCATTGGTTAACTTCGGGATCCATGCCTATATATTTAGTAATTGTAAAAAGGTTTTGTGCCGTAAAATACGGTTGCAAACGTGAAATTCCAACTTTTCTAATTTTATGATTATTAATATTATACGAAAGTGTAAGCTCTTTCAAACGAAGATAGCTACCATCCTCAACAAAATATGATGAAGGTTGTAAATCGAAATTTGCTTTCGGTATTGTCGTTACCATACCCGGTCTCTTCCAACGATCAAGAACTCGTGTAGATTGATTTTTCAAATCATTCATCCCTTCAGTTTCTATACGGGAGGCATTGAATATATCGTTTCCATATGTTCCTTGAAAAAACACATTTAATGAAATTCCTTTCCAAGTCAAGGTGTTTGTAAACCCATAAATAAAATCAGGATTCGGATCACCTATGTATGTACGGTCGGTAGCTGTAATTTTCTTATCATCATTCAAATCACGATAAATTAACTCGCCGGTTTCAGGATCAACACCATCACTGATATATCCATAAAAACCACCTAATGGTCTACCTTCTTCATTTCTAACGATTTGTGTACCATGAAAAGCATCAGAAGTAGCTGCTGCATAATATATTTTGGTTAAATCCAAGGAAACTAATTTGTTTCTATTCAAAGATACTTTCAAGTCAGAACTCCATTCAAAATCTTGATTAGTAATGTTGATAGAATTTACAGAAAACTCGAATCCTTGATTTCTCATTAAGCCGCCATTACGCTGAATACTGTTGATATTACCTGCAGGTAGTGTGATGGTAAGCAACATATCTGTAGTTACTTTGTAATAATAATCCAACATGATATTAAGTCGGCTTTTCAATACGGTGATATCAAGACCCACATTGGATTGAGTAGTGGTTTCCCAAGTTAAATCCTCTGTACGAAGATTTCCCGGAGTAATAATCGGCAACACATTCTCCTGTCCTGTAGCAAACCATTCTTGACGAGTAAGACTATATCTTTCAAGATATGCATAATCACCCAATCCACCTTGGTTACCGGTTTGTCCCCAGCCACCACGAAGTTTCAAATCATCGAGCCAATCAATATCGGGCATAAATTCTTCGGAAGAAATACGCCATGCAGCCGATGCAGAAGGGAAATAACCCCAACGATGGTCGGGATGTAAGCGTGAAGATCCATCAGCACGAATATTCGCAGTAAGTAGATATTTACTATCAAAATTGTATGATACACGTCCGAAGTACGACATTATACCCCAAGTAGAACCACCGGAACCCGTATTATTCCATGCTATTTTATTAGCAGCATTCAATGTTTTGATATCATTACTTCTGAAATGAGAACCATTTATCCAACTATTTGAATATTCAGAATCAGTCCATGACGAACCAAGCATAGCTTCTACACTATGTTTATCAAAACTTTTTTGATAATTCAATACATTATCCCAAGTCAAAACCGTATTCATATTGCGATTGTCCCATGCACTACCGTATTCGTCAATTCCAGGTACGTGAATCACAGGACTAAAGCCTGTTTGAAGTCCGTTTCTTCTATCAAGAGTAAAAGTAGATTTGAAATTCAAATCTTTAGAAAAGGTTACCAACATATTACCGGATGCAAGCAAACGATTCTCACGCGTTATATCATCTTTCCCATTTTCCATTGCCTCTACAGGGTTGGTAATGTTTTGCCCATAAAAACTACGAGTGTAAAAATCAGTTGCAGGATTAATAACAGGCAGACTGGTAGGTAAATTAACCAAGGCAAGGACTACCCCACCGCGATTGGAACCACTACCGGTAGTTACACCATTATTAGAATTATCTGAGTATGAGATATTTGCACCTATTGTAAGCCATTTCCGTATCTCATTCGATAGATTTGCACGAAATGAATAACGTTTGAAAAATGCAGCAGGCAACACGCCTTTTTCATTTAAATAACCGGCAGAAATAAAATAATTAAATTTATCCATGCTATTTGAAACCGATACTTGATAGCTCTGTTGCAATCCATTCTGATACACTTCATTATTCCAATTCGTAATGTCATCTGTACCCATCATTATTGATGAACCCGGACGAATTTCTTCCATTAACTCTTTGTATTGAACAGCATTAAGGGACTGAATAAGATTTGATACTTTCTTCGTTGTAAGTTGCGCATTAAAAGTAATTTTGGCACCCTGAACACCTTGTTTTGTAGTGATAATAACCACACCATTTGCACCGCGCGATCCATATATTGCCGCTGAAGATGCATCTTTTAAGATATTGATATTGTCGATGTCGTTTGGAGAAAGAAAATTGATATTATCCACAGGCACTCCATCTACAACATAAAGCGGCTCGCTACTACCATTGAAAGATGTTGTACCACGAACTCGAATGACAGTCTCGCCACCAGGCGCACCGTTAGGTTGTATTACTTGGACTCCGGCAGCTTTACCTTGAATAGCCTGACCTGCCGAGACAATAGGTCGAACATCAAAATCCTTAGCAGAAACTGTTGAAACCGCTGTAGTAACATCCTTACGCTTTGCCGTTCCATAACCTATTGCAATAACCTCTTCTAAAAGATTTACTTCTTCTTCCATGGTAACAGCAATAGTTTTTTGTGAACCAACTAAAATTTCATGCTTTTTAAAACCCATAAAACTGAAAACCAACACATCAGAAGGTGAAGCTTCAATACTGTATTGTCCATCAACATTTGAAATAGTACCTGTGTGCGTATTTTTAATTACTACACTCACACCAATAAGCGGTTCATTTTGAGAATCAACAATAGTTCCTGTAATTGTTGCTTTTTGTCCAAATGAATTAATTACAAATAAAGACAAAACAACCGAAAAAATAAGAAACCTATGTTTTCTTCTAAGAACATAAAATCTGTCCTTTGTCATCATAAAATATAATTTAAAGTTAATAATCGATTTTCTTGAAGCAAAGATATATGAAATAAAATGCTATAATCCGGTGAAAAATAAAAAAGTGGATAGTAAACCGGTTGTGTATACATATTCATTTAATAATGAACACATTAAGTTCCAAATGTAGATATGAAAAAGTGGATGTAAAAATAGATTTAAAAGTATAATTCTTCCTGTTTCTCAGTCAAATTCAAACTTCATCTAATCTTTTTAACGTCATGTTCAAACTCATCACGCGAACCGGCAGCATAGTTTTTAACTTTAGCGCGATAATTATATATTGTATTTACCGAATATCTCAAGAAGTCGGCAATTTGCGAACTGTCTTCTATGCCTATACGTATAAGTGCAAATATTCTCAATTCTGTTGTTAGTATTTCTTCGTTTTTAGGGATAATATGATGCTCTTCTTTTAGTAGTGCATTAAATTTATCTACAAAATCAGGGAAAATCTGTAAAAAGGCATTATCAAAATTATCGTAAAGATCTTTGAGATTGTCATCAAGTGTTTTGGTCGAACGTGTAATTTTAATTAACTCATCTATTTTACCTATTGATAAGTTTTTGTTCACCATCTTACGGAATAAATCAAACTTATCAATATATGAAGATGATAAATTAATAAATCGCCCGATGTACTCATCTTTGATTTGATTGGATTCTGATAAATCTTTATTCAGCACTTTCAACTGACCGTTAACACGCTGTAAATTTAATCGGGCAACAGATAATCGTTTCATTTGCTTATAGATATAAATCAACGCAAAAAACAATAGAAACGATAATAAACTAATTGCTGCCAAATATAGCTGAAGCTTTTTGTTTTGTTGCTTAATAGTTGCTTGATATGCTTTATCTATAATTGATAAAATACCTGAAATCTGACGGTTACGCAGTTGTGAGTTGTAGAAGGCTGTAGCACTCCATGAATAACTTATATAATTGTATGCACGTTCAATATCATCACCTTCTTCAAAAAGGATTTGAGCCAGCATCCATAACGAAGCATGATCTTTTGTTGCAGTGTAAATATCCGATAATGCCGATAATGCAAGATAATACTTCTCATTTTCCCTATCCCCTTCTTGCTTATACGTAAGAGCTTGATAATATGCCATTAATGCATATCTCCCTTCTCCAAATTTTTCTTTTGATAATAATGATTCACTGATTTTTCTTGCTTCTTTTACTGAACCATTATACAAAATATCATTAAACTTAATTATAAGATACGATTCGCTGTCAAAAGATATAACAGAATATAATGAATCTTTATAAGCTTCTGAAATTTTTCTATATCGCTCTACACCTGATTTATCTGAAGTGTATAGAGCCAATTCGCTATAAATATTATTTGAGGCAACATAATAATCGATAAGCAATTCTTTTGACAGGTTAGACACTGGTATAGTCGACAGTAAATCAGCAGCTTCCAAATACATAGCTGTAGAACCTAATAAACTTGCAAGTAATATTGAACTCTCATATTCAAAATTTGGATTGTGTAGAATTTTTCCAAGTGTGATATTATGGTTTAAGTATGTAATAGCTGAGTCACAGATAAACGATTTATACTCTTGATACAATTCCATGTTTTTTTCGTAGCGTTTGTCTGACATTTTGGGCGTTTTCAATCTTTCCGATTTTATATCGTAGATCCGGTCTTCACGCTGTTGTGTATAGAATTCACTTCTTTTAATTGCATCATCAATTTCTATAAACAAAGAATCTAACTTATTCGTAGCACAAAGAGATACAGAAATGAATAATAAGAATAATATAACTTTTGTTTTAAGCATGTTATGAGTATTAGAACGAGTATGAATTGTCAAATAAAATTCAACCACAAATATATGTAAAATATTTAGTAAAATTTTATCGGATTATAAACTTTCATCTTACAACATAAGGTTCCGTATGAATATTGGTTACGGTCTTTTCACCAAACTTTTTCCTTAAACGCACCTCTATATCGGTAGCAATATCATGTGACTTCACAAAGCTGATATTCTTATCTAACTTGATATGAACATCAATTGCATAGATATTACCTATCTTTCGGGTTTTTAAGTTATGGTGAAATATTACGTCGGGGTGTGAATTAATAAGTTCGATTATAATATCCTCGGTCTCTTGAGGCAAGGATCTTTCAAGTAATTCATGAACACTTGGCATACCAAGCTGTATTGCAACTTTAGCAATGAAAAAACTTACTATCAAACCCGCAATCGGGTCTAAAATACGCCATTGTTCTCCTAAAAATATAGCTCCGGTAATACCTAATGTCGTTCCAATTGATGAGAAAGCATCAGAACGATGATGCCATGCGTTTGCTATAACTGCATTGCTATCTATCTTACCACCAACTTTTTTAGTGTAACGGTACAGTATCTCTTTAGATATTACGGATATAATTGCTGCCCACAAAGCTATATATGATGGTTGTTCAAGCACAACTCCTACGAACACTTGTATAACTTTAGTTGCACCACTCCAGAAAATTCCAACTGCAACAACAAGAAGTGCCAAACTGATTAATAAGGTGGCAAAAGTCTCATATTTTCCGTGACCATACCTATGATCTTGGTCCTTATCCTTACCGGATATACCCATAAATAAAATAACAAGAACATCCGTTACAAAGTCTGATAGAGAATGAACGCCATCAGCAATCATAGCCGTACTTTTACCTGTTATACCGGCAACAATTTTAAAAGCTGTCAAAATGAAATTAACAACAAAACCAATCCAAGTAACCTTCTTTGCCTCTTTTACTCTTTCCATTATTATTAAGATATCAGATACATTCTTCAAATATACATTCTTCGCCTATCGTTTCGAGTTCGATAGTAACATGCTGGATATTAAGCTGCTTTAGTTTATCTCTTATAGTTTCTTTCAGAATGGAAGTCTCGTCCATAGGTATATTTTGTTTTAAAACAACATGTGTAGTAGCAATATTATAGTTTCCATCAACCGACCACGAGTGGAAATCATGTACAGATTCAACATTTTCCATTTCAGTTATAGCCTTTTTTATTTCGTCAATATCAATATCTACAGGAGTACCTTGCAATATCACCCTCATACTGAGCTTTATATTCTTAAACACATTAAATAGGATATAGAATGAAATCAAAACAGACATAATAGGGTCAATTATAGGAGCATCAAAGAAATACATTATGATGGTTCCGATAAAAATTGCCAGCCAACCCAATACATCTTCCATCATATGTAAAGAAACAACTCTTTCATTCAGAGTATTACCTTTTCTAAGTCTTAATATAGCTGCTCCATTCACAATAACACCAAATATTGAAAGAATAAACATACCTTTAATATTAGTCTCTTGAGGATTAATTATTCTCGGAATAGTTTCAGAAAGTATTAAGATACTACCAACAAGCAAAACTACAGAATTTATTATAGCACCTAACAAAGAAAATCTTTTGTAACCATATGAATATTTTTCATCGCTGCCTTTTTTTGATAATCGCTGAAAGTACCACGCTAATCCAAGTGAAATACTATCACCAAAATCATGTACTGCATCAGATAAAATAGCGACACTATTGGTAATAAGTCCACCTATAACCTCAATAATAGCAAAACTAATATTCATCCAAAAAGCAAAACCTATATTTTTCTCACTATCATAATTATGAGAATGAGTGTGGCTGTGGCTGTGTTTAACTTCTTTTTTATCGTTCATTTTCATATCGATTTACTAATAAATAAAACATCAAAAAAGGCTATTGGTTCGTTTTTAATTAAAAACATGACAAAATTAAAATTAAATTTCAATGTTTTAGCTATAAAAAGTGTATTTTTGTAAAAGGTTTAGCAATTTTAATTTTACACATGAGAATTCGATTTTTATTTCTTTCTTTATTTATCTATTTTATAGCTTTTGCTCAATCATCTTCCGAAGCAGAAGCTCTTTTTAATTCTAAAAAATATGTTGAAGCAGGTCATATTTATTTTGCTCTATTGGTAAAGAAGCCCAATGACGCCTTAAATAACTACAGATATGCAAGATGTTGTTATGAAGTACAGGATTATGAAACTGCCATCAAGCACTTTTTAAAGAGCGGCACAAAATATCCTTTGCGAGATTATTATTTAGCGGATTCATATTTTTATAGCTACAAATTTACCGAAGCAATTGAGTTTTTTCAGTCATATGCTGCAAGTTCGACAGTCAATCAAGTATTTCTTAAAGATGTAAATGATAAATTACAGCGTTCTCAAATAGCAAGCAGATTAATCAATCGCGTTGAAGAAATTGAGATAATCGACAGTACATCAGTGAATAAGAATGATTTCTTTCCTTTATATAAATTAAGCAAAGATGAAGGATCTATTTCGTTCAAAAAGACTAATATTAATAATAGATATGTAGATTTATTCTCTTTTGTAACACAACGTGGTGATAGAAAGATATATGCTGATATAGTCGGAAATAATATCGATATCTTCACTGCTGATAAATTATTAGAAGATTGGTCGCATGCAGAGCCTATTTCAAAAAACATAAATTCAAAAGCGGATGAAAACTATCCATTTTTAATGTTAGATGGTGTTACTCTATACTTTGCTTCTACAAATCACAACTCCATTGGGGGATATGATATTTTTATGACTCGTTTTAATCCGAATACTAATGATTATCTTTTACCCGATAATGTTGGAATGCCTTTCAACTCGATATACAACGATTATTTAATGGTTATAGATGAAATTCAAGGTATAGGATGGTTTGTATCCGATCGCTACCAACCGACTGATAAAGTAATTGTATATCGATTTAAATACAACGAAAACAAAAAATATATAAACACGGATGACACAGAGCTGTTAATCGAATATGCTCAATTGAAAAAGTTCAAAAAAGTCAAGCAAAAAATTGTATATACAGAAGAAGATTTTAAAAGTCCGGTAGAAACAATTAAGAATCAAAGCATATCATTTCAAATAAATGATACAATTACATACACTAACAGTAATCAGTTTAGGAGTTATACTGCTCAAAATTTATGGAATGAATGGTTTAAAATGAATGAAAACCTTACTGAAAAAGAATCTTTATTAGAATCTCTACGTTACTCATACACTGTTTCGGAAGATCCTGAAGAATTAAAAGAGATTGAAGAAGAAATCATTAATCTTGAAAAAAATGTTCTTAAATTGAAGGTTACAATTCCTGAAAAAGTTAAAGAAATTAGAAATTTAGAAATAAATTACTTAAAACAACACGATATACAATAAATTATCAATATATTTACACAAATTTTTTATTACCATGGAAATAGCTGTTGTATTTATTTTATTAGTAATTGCCATTGCTCTGCTTTTAATTGAAATATTTTTAATTCCAGGAATATCTATATCAGGTATAGCGGGACTATTATTTATGGGTGGTGCAGTCTATTATGCTTTTTCGTTTATCGGTCCTGAAGCCGGAAGAATAACGATGTTTGCAGCATTTGTAATGATGGGAATTGCAATATTTATTTTCGTCAGGTCGAAAGCTTTAGATAAAATGTCTCTTAAAACTGATATAGACAGTAAAAACGATCCTTTAGAAGGAATTACATTACAAGTTGGAGACACAGGAATAACCAGTTCGCGACTTGCACCTATGGGTAAGATTATAGTTAACGGTCAGATTGTAGAGGCAAAGGCTTTAGATGATTTTATAGATCAAGATGAAGAAGTAGTAATTATAAAGGTACAGTCGACCAACGTACTTGTAGAGAGAAAAACATTAGATAAAAATTAAACTTAAAATTATAATTTAAAACAAAGAGTTATGAATATTTTTGAAATTATCGGATTTGGTTTATTAGGAGTTCTTATCCTTATATTCTTTTATTATGTACCATTTTTATTATGGTTATCAGCAAAAGTATCAGGAGTTAGCATCTCATTGATACAATTATTTTTAATGCGCATCAGAAAGGTGCCACCACACACGATTGTAGCATGTATGATTGAAGCTCACAAAGCTGATTTAAAAGAAATTTCACGTGATGGATTGGAAGCACATTATTTAGCAGGCGGACATATTGAGCGCGTTGTTCATGCATTAGTTTCTGCATCAAAAGCAAATATCGACCTTACATTCAAAATGGCGACAGCAATCGACCTTGCAGGACGTGATGTATTTCAAGCTGTTCAGATGTCGGTAAACCCAAAAGTTATTGACACACCACCGGTAACTGCCGTTGCAAAAGATGGTATACAGTTAATCGCAAAAGCTCGTGTAACAGTAAGGGCAAACATCAAACAATTAGTAGGGGGAGCTGGTGAAGAAACCATTTTAGCTCGTGTAGGTGAAGGTATTGTTTCATCAATAGGTTCTTCCGAATCACATAAATCAGTATTAGAAAACCCCGACTCTATCTCTAAATTAGTATTAAAGAAAGGGTTAGATGCAGGAACAGCTTTTGAAATTCTTTCTATTGATATTGCAGATATTGATGTTGGTAAGAATATCGGTGCACAACTTCAAATGGATCAGGCTGAAGCTGATAAAAACATTGCACAAGCTAAAGCTGAAGAGAGACGTGCTATGGCTATAGCATTAGAGCAAGAAATGAAAGCTAAAACCCAAGAACAAAGAGCAAAAGTTATTGAGGCAGAAGCAGAAGTTCCCAAAGCAATGGCTGAAGCTTTCAGAACCGGTAATTTAGGTATCATGGATTACTATAAAATGAAGAACATTGAGGCAGACACTTCAATGCGCGAAAATATAGCAAAACCTGCATCAGACAAGGGGAGCAAGGGGATTAAGTAGAATCCTCGAAAAACACAAAAAAAGCCAACTATATTGTAATGATTTAGTTGGCTTTCGTTTAACAAAAAAACGAAAAAAACTTCTTCTACTTTCTTTTTGCTTGCTCAAAAAGAAACAAAAAAGCAAGACTGCGCCCGCTTCGGTCAAGGTCGGGGCAGTGGAGATATGAAAGGTGGTCTATAGTCTATACATACCAATCACCAATCACCAATCACCAATCACCAATCACTAATCACCAATCACTAATCACCAATTACAACACTCCGTTTCTTTTCAGTAAAGCATCAATAGTTGGTTCTTGACCTCTAAATCGCTTGTATAGTAGCATTGGATGTTCTGTGCCTCCTCTTTTAAGTATGTTTTCGTAATATGATTTAGCTGTTGCAGAGTCGAATATGCTTTTTTCTGCAAATAAGGAAAATGCATCAGCATCAAGTACTTCAGCCCATTTATAGCTATAGTAACCTGCTGCATAACCACCGGAGAAAATATGACTAAATGAAGGGCATATTCCTGTATTATTTACATATGGCAAAAGTTGCGTTTTCTTCATTACCTCAACTTCCTTAGCAATAACATCGCCATAGAAAGGCTCTTCGATTGTGTGCCAAGCCATATCGATATATCCAAAATTTAGTTGGCGTAGACACAAATAAGCTGAATTGAAATTCTCAGAATCTTTAATCTTTTGAATTAATTCGACGGGTATCTTTTCTCCTGTTTGGTAATGAACAGCAAAATCATCTAAAAACTCCTTTTGTGAAGCCCAATTTTCCATTAATTGTGATGGTAATTCTACAAAATCTCTATAGACACTTGTACCTGACAAAGATTCATATGTACAATCAGTTAACATACCATGTAAAGCATGTCCAAACTCATGTAAAAAAGTTGTTACTTCATCATATGTCAATAATGCCGGTTTACTCTCGGTAGGACGTGTGAAATTCATTACTATTGTTATGTGAGGTCGACTGTCTTTCTTACCTTCTTTCCATTGACCTTTATATTCACTCATCCAAGCTCCGGGACGCTTTCCATCTCGTGGATGGAAGTCGGTATATAACACAGAAAGAAACTTGCCATTTCTGTCCTTTACCTCATATACATCAACTTCAGGATGATATTTTTGTATTTCATTATTTTTGAAGAATTGTATGCCGAATAATTTCGTAGCTAATCCGAACACACCTTTTTTAACGTTCTCTAATTCAAAATACGGTCTTAGCAGTTCATCATTTACAGCATATTTTTCATCCTTCAATTTTTCAGAATAAAACGACCAATCCCAAGGCTGAATTTTAAAATATGCACCTTTACTGTCAGCATATTCTTGAACAGCTTCTACATCTTTTATGGCATAAGGTTGATATGCTGCCAACAAATCATCTAAAAGTTTGTATACATTTTCTTTGTTTTCAGCCATTCTATGAACTAAAACCTTATCAGCAAAAGACTTATGACCTAAAAGTTTAGCTATTTCTAATCTTTTATTAACTATATTCTGTATGATTAGTCGATTATCATTTTCACCACCATTCATTCCGCGAGTACTATATGCAGTATAAAGTTCTCTTCTCAAATCCCTATTTTCAGCATATTTCATAAAAGGAATATAAGTAGTAGCCTTTAAATTTAGCATCCATCCTTCTTTACCTGCATTTTTTGCGTTTAATGCAAGCATATCTAAAACATCCTGAGGTAAACCGCTTAACAAGTCTTTATTTGTTATAAGCATACTCCATTTATTGGTTTCTTTAAGTACATTCTGACCAAATTGAAGAGTAAGCATACTTAAATCTTTAGATAAAACTTTGTATTTTTCTTTATCAGCATCAGAAAGATTTGCTCCATTATCGGCAAAACCATCATATGTTTTTTGCAATAAACGTGAATCTTCTACATTCAATTTAAGCTTATCTCGCATTTCGTAGACTTCCCTAACCCTCGCAAAAAGTTTTTCATTTAAACTGATTGTATTGCTATGTTCTGACATCAAAGGAGAAATTTGCTCAGCAATTGATTGAAGTTCATCGCTTGTTTCTGCGCTTAAAAGATTATAAAATGGGGATGATACTTGATTTAATAGACTTCCTGCACGTTCTAATGCAACGATTGTATTCTCAAAAGTAGGCTTTTGCTTGTTTTGCACAATTTTATCAACCTCCGCTAAATGAATTTTCATCGCTTCTTTAAAAGCAGGCAAATAATGCTTGTTTTCAATTGAATTAAAAGGGATAGTACCATGTAACGTCTTATACTTGGTTAGCAATGGATTGGCTAACACTATTGATATTGTTCCAGACATAATTAATACGAATAATAATTTTTTCATTTACTTTCTATTTATTAATATTTTTTGTTGTAGTATTCTGTTGTCTTCAGTAGCTGCCTGTATCATATACACTCCATCAGGCAAATCTGTTAAATCAATTATTCCTGTCAAATATTTATTGATATTGCTTTTTACTATCACTCCATTTATGTTGTAAACATGCCAACTTGCAATTCTCTCATTATCAGTGCTAACATAAAATACTCCGTTAGAAGGATTAGGATATATGTTCAATTTGTTTTTCTCTAATTCAAAATTGGAAACTATAGATGTTTCTATTATATATTTAAGCTCTAATTTATCTGCCTGAATGATAGACATTTCATCATTGAAATAATAAGGAATAAAGTTTTTTACATAACTATCGGTTTCACCACCCCAAAAATTATATTTAGACTCCATCAGATTAGGTCTGCCTCTTTCAACATTGGAATAGCTTATTGTATATAATCTCCTCCATTCTCTGTAAATAGGCTGGTAAAGAACCTTCTCTTTCAGAAAACCCTGTGCATCATAAACATATTCATATTTTGAATTTGTTATCCAAAAAAGTATATTGTAATGTGAGAAAATTTCATTAATAATTCTATTGTTTAGATCATATACAAATTCGTTTTTAGCAATATTTTCCCATTTATTTGATTCTGAATTCCATTTTTTCTGAATTTGGGTTGATAACTTATCGTTAACTCTGTTGTATAAAAAAGTTGTCAAAGATTGAGGAATTAAATTATCTTCTACTTTTGAATAAACTAATATGGAGTCTAACTGACCTCCATTACTATAAACATACTTATATTCCTGAATGATTTCCGGCATGTCAGTCATTTTATAGACAAGCATTTGACCATCAATAGATTGATTGGAGTTGTAATTTGTAACTATACTTGATTGGATATTAAACTCAGACACTTCACCTTTATAAGTATTTACTAATACTAACTTATCATCATTATATGTATATGTAATTGTTTTTTCAACTAATGAAATATCATCTTTTAAAGAAATATACGTCTCCGACATTTTGTTACCATCATTGTAATTTGTATTTATAATGTAAACGATCTTCCAATATCCATTAATCCATTTTTGTTCGCGTTGAATCACACAAAGATTGTTTTCATAAACCCATTCTTTACGAGACATTGGATGTGAAATATTATTCTTTAAAAAATATTTATGTTCAACTGTCTTATGCTGATTTTCATTGTAATAAAATGTGTATTTGAATGTACTGTCTTCTTTATGAGCAATCATTTCCCTAATAAGAGAAAATTCATCTGCCATACAGAAAGAACTATATAAGACTATCATAGACAAGAATAACAGTATTTTCTTTAATTGGTAATTTATCGTTTTCACAAAATAGAAATTAATTATATCAAAAAGCCGCCAAATATAATGATTTTTTTTAATTTTTCTTGATTACATACTTGGTTTAACAACATACTCACAAAATTTAACTTTAAATATCCATAATGTTTTAGTTATCAAACACAAACAAAATTACACTACATATCTTGCCCAAATTAAACAACATGTGGCATATACCGAGTAGATAGAGATTCAAAAATTACAACCATATAAGGTAATATATAACCTTTTATATTTTCTATAAAATTTATATTTATATCAACTTTTCTATTATTGCAAAACATTTTCATTATTCCGTTTGTTTATTAAAAAAAAATACTATTTTTGTTAAATTTCAAAATAATTTTCAGACAGTTTTATTATCAATTATTAAAAAACAAAAAAATGAAAGCAAATGTTATGAAGCTTCTTATCGTGATTGTCGCATTTACTTTTTTATCTTCCTGTACACATCATTTAGTTGGAGTGTGGAATGTTAATCGATTTGAGACTAAGACACCTACACAAGAGGGTGCTATTCTCCAAAATATTGGTACAATTGAGTTTTTAAAAGATGGAAATGGAACAAAAGATATCCATTACACTGTTTTAGGATTGACTCAAGAAGATAAAATTCCTTTTACATGGAAATGGACTGACAATAAATACGTTACAATCACAAGTGAAGGCTCTGAATTTTCAAAGACCTGGATTATCATGCAGAACAAAAAGAACTTTCAACAGTGGCAATCGACTGATGGTACTGAAAAGATTCAGGTGCTCGAATTGAAAAAATAACATACAGTTATTGTAATCCATTAATAATTAGAATTGCTTGTGCATTTATATATACCCATAAGGGCTAAAGTATGAGCAATTCTAATTTTATGTAGATAAAAAACCATTAGTGAAAATAATTAATTATTTTTGCAGAACAATAAATATGATGTAGCATTTTTTCTATTATAATTTAAATGTCTAAAAAATCATTTAAGTTTTTTTACATACCTTCTATTTCTGCAATGATAATTGATATAGTCTTATTATTAATGACTATGTTTCTTGTTGTTGCAGTGATACCTTTATCTTATAAATCTAATTTCAAGCAATATATAGATATTAACTATGTCTACGCTATTTTTTGGATAATGATATCATATCTTCTCAAAAGATACCAATTTGTAAGCAACACAAGCTATGCTCATAATATTAAAAGATTATTTTGGACAAGTGCAGTAGTTCAATCTATAATGACTGTACCTTTTCTGTTTGCTACAACCAATAACTATTCTTTTTTGGTTTTTGTGGGATATTCATTAGCTATGTTCTCATTAACTTCAATTTATTATATAATTCAATTTACAATTAATAGTGCAATTGAATATAAAGATGTAAATGAAGAACACAAAACAGCTAATGATGACAAGGATTTAATTACAGAGAAAACAAATATCGTAAATAATGACATATTAACTGATTCAATAATTGAATATAGCGGAGAAAAGGCTTACACATTAATCTCAGAGTATATAAATCCTCAATCAAAAAATAATTTAATTTCATTCTCTGCCAATTATTTCGACATAAAATCACAACCTGATAGAACTTACTCAAGTATTATATTTCTAAATAAATTAAACAATATTAGAGGTATTAATCGTTTGTTCTCTGTATCAAATCAGAAAATCCCCATGAATGGCAATTTAATCTGCTGTTTTGAGTCGCTTAACACCCGAAAGAAAAATATTTTAAATAAATATCCTTGGGCATTAAATTATTCCATTTACTTCTTTGATTATGTATTTCGCAGGGTGATACCCAAAATATTAGTTACTAAAACCTTGTATTTTAATTTGACAAAAGGGAAGGACAGAATCTTATCTAAAACAGAAGTTTTAGGTAGATTGGTATACTGCGGGTTCGATATTATTACTGAAAAGAAAATTAATGGTTTGACATATGTGATCGCTTCCAAAAATAAAAATTTAGATGCTATTTTAGAAGATAAACACTACGGTTCTTTATTGAGACTGAAAAGATTAGGCAAAAATGGCAAATTAATTAATGTATATAAATTCAGAACTATGTATTCATATGCTGAATACTTACAATCATATATATATAAAATTAACAGTCTACAAAAGGGTGGAAAATTTAAGCGTGATTTCAGAATTAACACTATGGGACGCTTTATGAGAAAATATTGGATAGATGAATTACCAATGCTGATAAATCTTTTACGTGGAGAAATGAAGATTGTTGGAGTACGCCCACTGAGTCAACAATATTTCAGCTTATATTCCGGTGAATTACAGAAACTAAGAATTAAGTATAAACCGGGATTATTACCTCCATTCTACGCTGATTTACCTGAAACTTTAGATGAAATACAAGAATCTGAATTAAAATATTTAAAGAATTGTCAACAAAAGGGTACCTTTGTCACCGATATGAAATACTTCTTTTTAATCTTTAGAAATATTGTATTCAAAAAAGCTAAAAGTGCATGATGTTTTGATTGGTGATTGGTGATTGGTGATTGGTGATTAGTGATTAGTGATTGGTGATTAGTGATTGGTGATTAGTGATTGGTGATTAGTGATTGGTAATTAGTCAATAGTAAATAGTAAATAGTCATATAGTAAATATCACATTATCAATTATCAATTAACAATTATCAATTAACAATTAACAATTAACAATTAACACATTATTTACATATGAAACGACTAAAATACTTACTTGCCACATCTTATTTGTGTATTTTTACCTTAGTATCACAAGATATTCCTAATCATATTTCGTATTATCGTATATATGAATTTATAGACGAGCTTGCAAATGAAGGTTATATAGATTTAAATTCGGCTGTAAAACCTTATTCACAAAAATTTATAGCTGATAAGCTACAGGAAGTACATACACTTTATGATGATAATTCACAGGCAATTAAGCTAAGTAAACGTCAAAGAAAAGAGTTAGAGTATTTTTTAAACGAATTTGCTTTAGAATTAAACTCCCTACCCAAACCTAATAATTATTTATACAAAGTTGAAAAATCTGTAACTTCATTATTACCTCCTGTCATAAATTATAAAGACGATTTTTTCAGAGCCAGAATAACACCAATTTTAGGTATGAATCTAACGTATAACAAAAATGGTAAAATAGATAAAAGATGGTATGGTGCTGAGTTTCAAGGTATGTTAGGTAAGAATATATCTATTTATGGAAGCTTGAGAGATATTTCAAATACCGGCTCTGATGTTTTATCACGCCCTACATATCTCAATGATGAACCCGGTTATGAATACACTTTTGGTGCTGATTTTAGTGATTCACGAGGTGGAATAAAATATTCAAATAAGTATATATCCATTGGTCTGATGAAAGACAATATTATCTGGGGAGATAATTATCACAGTTCGAATATAATATCAGGTAGAGCACCTTCATTCCCAATGATTTACTTACAGGTAAAACCTGCTAAATGGTTCGAATTAAACTATTTTCATGGCTGGTTAGTTTCAAATGTGCTCGATTCGACTTCTTATTATTTAGAAAACGAGACTACAATTCATTATCGACCGGCAAATAAATTTATTGCTGCCAACTTATTTACAATCACTCCTATTGATAAACTTAAATTATCGATCGGGAATTCGATAGTGTATGCAGAAAGGAATATCATACCTTCATACTTCATTCCTATTGCTTTCTATAAGTCGATGGATCACGCTCTTACTAAAGGTTTGGGGGTTGAGAACCAAAACTCACAGTTGTTTCTGAATATCAGTTCACGTAACTTAAAGCATGTACATTTTTTTGCTTCAGCATTTGTTGACGAAGTGCAATTAAGAAGATTTTTACCCAAAAGTAAAGATAAAAACCCCATATCATACAAAGCTGGAGTTAATATATCTAATTTTCCTGTCAAAAATATTTCGGCTGTGTTTGAATATACCAGAACTAATATAATAAATTACAAACATTCAATTCCTACTCTTACATGGACTTCAAATAGTTATAATCTCGGACATTATTTAGGTGATAATTCAGAGGAGATATATGCTTCATTGATGTATAAGCCTGTCAGGGGATTGGATCTGCAGTTTTATTATGTTAATGCAAAACACGGAAATGAGTATGAATATATACGGCGCGGAATGTTTAACGACACAAGATACAGCATAATCAACATTATAAGTAACCCATCTTTAGGTGATATTATTTGGAGCAATCAAACACTTGGCTTTAAAGCTACATACGAACTTTTCAGAAATGCATATGCTATAGTAAAATTTGAGAAATCGGATATTCGTGGTTTTGATGCTGCTTCTCAACAAGTGTTTGGTGAAATCAGAATGACCGCACAAGAGGCTTTGGATAGATACACACCTAAGTTTTATCAAGGAAATAACACTACTCTATCAATGGGATTCAGTTTTGGCTTTTAACTTAGATTGTTAGCTTTTCAATTTCTGCAAATACATTATAAGCCTGATTTATTGATTTTACCATGCTTACAACAAATGAACGCCGGTTTTGCTGGTCGCGCAACTGACATTGTCGTGGATGTAAAGCTATAAATTGAAGTATTTTTCCAAATTTCTCTGACTGATAATATGATGAATTCGGATTACTTACCAAATACGCAATAAGTTTTTCGTTTTTGATAACTAATTTATCAACACCATACTTAATTGCTAATCGACGTAATTTAACAACAAGCAGCAAATCATTAACAGTCTCCGGAAGCTTACCAAAACGGTCTTCAAGTCTTTGTCTAAAATCATTTAAATCATTCTCATTATCGATATTATCCAACTCTCTGTACAATGCAACCCTTTCCGATACATTTTCTATATAATCAGATGGAAACATCAATTCTAAATCTGTATCTATGTGACAATCTGTAACATAATTTATCGAAGAATTTTCCTGCTCAATCTCTTCTACATATAATTCTGAAAACTCTTCATCTTTCAACTCATGGACTGCTTCATTCAAAATACGTTGGTAAGTTTCATAACCTAAATCGGCTATAAAGCCGCTCTGCTCTGCACCTAACATATTTCCGGCACCTCTGATATCCAAATCTTGCATTGCAATATTAAATCCGCTGCCAAGCTCCGAAAAAGTTTCAATAGCAGATAGTCGCCGACGAGCATCGGGAGTTAACAAACTTAATTCAGGCGTCAACAGGTAACAATATGCTTTTCTGTTACTTCGCCCTACCCTACCTCTTAATTGATGCAAATCGCTTAATCCAAATCTATGTGCTGAATTAATTATTATTGTATTAACATTGGGAATATCAATACCCGACTCGATTATTGTGGTTGCTATCAGCACATCATACTCATATTCAATGAAATCAACTATTATTTCTTCTAACTTATCAGATGCCATTTGTCCGTGACCTACCGCTACCCTCACGCCTGGCACTAATCTTTTTATCATCGTTTCAATCTGATAAATATTCTGGATACGGTTGTTGATAAAGAAGACTTGACCATTTCGGTTCATTTCCATCTGAATAGCTTCGCGAATAACATCTTCATCAAATGGATGTATCTCTGTTTGAACAGGAAATCTATTTGGCGGTGGTGTGTTTATGATAGACAAATCCCTTGCACCTAACAACGAGAATTGTAATGTTCTGGGTATGGGAGTTGCAGTCATAGTCAACGTATCGACATTAACTTTGATTTCTTTTAGCTTTTCCTTTACCGACACACCAAAACGTTGTTCTTCATCAATTATCAACAGACCTAAATCTTTGAATGTAACTGATTTACTAACTAATTTATGAGTACCGATAATTATGTCGATTCCGCCTTTTTCTAATTTCTCAAGAAGCTCTTTTGTTTGTTTTGTACTACGGGCGCGACTTAAATACTCGACAGTTACAGGAAAATCATTGAGGCGGTTTTTAAATGTATGATAGTGCTGCAAAGCCAATACGGTAGTTGGCACTAACACAGCAACTTGCTTACCGTCTGTTGCAGCTTTAAATGCTGCTCTAACAGCTACTTCAGTCTTGCCGAAACCAACATCACCACAAATCAATCTATCCATAGGCAACGGAGTCTCCATATCCTTTTTCACATCAGCAGTTGCTTTTACCTGATCGGGAGTATCTTCGTAGATAAACGAGGCTTCCAATTCCTGTTGCATATAACTATCCGGCGTAAACTGAAATCCTTGCTCTGCCTTTCTCTTAGCATACAATTTAATCAGTTCGCGAGCAATATCTTTTACCTTAGATTTAGTTCTTTCCTTTAAACGCTCCCAAGCACCTGAACCTAATTTATTTATTTTAGGAGCTTCACCTTCTTTTCCTTTATATTTTGAAATGCGATGTAATGAGTGAATACTTACAAAGATTATATCATCATCTCTATAAATCAGCTTCACCATTTCCTGCATTTTACCATTTACGGCAGTCTTAACTAATCCGCCGAAAGTCCCAATACCATGATCGACATGCACCATATAATCGCCCAACTGAAACTGATTCAGCTCTTTAAGTGTCATTACGACTTTACCTTGACGAGTCTTGTCGGTACGCAACCGATATTTATGAAATCTATCGAAAATCTGATGGTCGGTATAACAATAAAACGACATATCATGGTCGATAAAGCCCTGATGTAATGTATTTTTAATAGCCTGAAAGACAATATTATCACCTCTATCTTTAAAAATACTATCAATTCTATCGGTTTGTTTTACGCTATCACTCATTATAAACAACTGATAGCCATCCATCATCCCCTTTTTAAGATTTTCAGATATTAAATCAAAATTCTTATGGAAAATCGGTTGAGGAGAAGTCTTAAATTCAATTCTTTTATCAGCTTTTATTCTCGTTTTATCATGCGTAATAATTTTGCGAAAACTGTCGATTTGATCTAAAAAATCATCACCTGTAATTCTAATGTCTTTTAAATCGGCAATAATATCTTCACCTTTATTTGCCTGAATCAGTGCATCATCATAAAGCTGATTAATTTTATCTTTAATAAAACCGGTATTAGCAAAACTCAATATTGAATTTTTATCTATAAACTCAAAAAATGAAACTTGCTTAACAGATTTATGTTTCTGTAAATCAGGGATTATTTCAACCTGCTCAACTTGTTCTTTAGACAACTGGCTTTCGATATCAAATATCCTTATAGAGTCAATTTCATCTCCAAAAAAATCGAATCTGTAAGGTAACTCATATGAAAAAGAGAAAATATCCACTATCCCGCCTCGTACAGAAAACTGTCCGGGTTCGTAAACAAAATCAACACGAGAAAAGCCATATTCAAGCAATAATTCCGATAAAAAATCGATGCTGATAGACTCACCTTTCCTAAGTTTTATAATAAATGTTTGAATGCCATATGCAGAAACAACCTTTTGGAACAAGGCTTCCGGATATGTAACAACGATAGAAGGCAATTTGTGATTTGTCAGTCGATTTAAAACTCCTGTTCGTAAAATTTCGTTAGAAGCATCTAATTGAGATAGTTTAATCGCCTTTTTATACGAGGATGGAAAAAAGAAAACATCATCTTCGCCTATACAGTTTTTAATATCGTGGTAAGTATAAGCAGCCTCATCAGCATCTTCCATTATTAGGATATAATGCTGTTTTGATGAAGTTTCTAAAGATTTATTATATAGCGAAGATATCATTAATGAAAATGCCGAACCATTCAATCCGGAAATTTCCACATTTTTTCCGTTCGAATTAACCCAGTCGTTTAACGCAATTATTTGCGGATGTTGACTGTACAAATATAGAAAATCGCTTAATATCAAAGTTTTATAGCAAATTTCTTTAAGCGGGAATCTAACATATGGGTAGGAATTATTTTCTTAATACTATTAGCTACTGCATTCATCATTCCTTCACGCACATAATCATAACGAATTACTAACGCAATCTCACGAATTGCTTCAGGTTCTACTAAATTACGAAGATTCGACTTTTGCTCTTCTGATAGCAGACCGACATGAAGTTCAGGAATAACAGTATATCCACCATTCACATCAACAATTTTCACTAAAGTATCGATGCTTCCGGCTTCGTAGGTCGAAGACTGACTATACTCATGATTGCAAAAATTAAAAACCTGATTACGAAGACAATGACCTTCTTCGAGGACCCATAAATTATCTAATGGCATATTATTGCTTTTTATTTCGCTATTATTAAAAACAGGCGAATCAGGAGAAACATAAGCCACAAATTTCTCGTAATAAAGTGGAACTTCTAATATTTTTGGATCGTCTAAAGGAGTCGATAATATAGCCATATCAATTTCGGCAGTATGCAATTTTTGAATAATATCAGCCGTATGAAGCTCGGATACTTTTAAATCGATACCGGGATAATCCTTTCTCATTCCTGCAATAAATCCGGGCAGCAGATATGGTGCAACAGTCGGTATGATAGCCAAATGCAACGCCCCTTCAAAAGCAGCTTTTTCTGTATTTACAATTTCAATCAACTGATTTACATGATATGTGATAACCTGAGCTTGCTTTATAATCTGAACACCGGCTTTTGTAGGAACAAGAGGATGTGCAGAACGATCAAAAATTCTACAATCCAATTCATCTTCTAATTTTTGAACCATTGCGCTCAAAGTTGGCTGAGTTACGCCGCACATTTCGGCTGCACGAACAAAATGACGTGTTTTATCTAAAGCCAGAATATATTCAAGTTGCTGTAAAGTCATTATTTAAAAATCTTTTTATAAGTATGACAATATGGTATGCCGTTCTTTTTATCATAATATTGCTGATGATAATCTTCTGCTTCCCAGAAAGTTGTGGCTGGTCTTAATTGAGTTGCAACCTTATAACCCATTCCTGTCAGAATATCTTTATACTTCTCAACAATTAATTTTTGTTCTTCATCAATATAAAACACAACAGATTGATATTGTTCACCGATATCAGGACCTTGACCGCCAATTTGTTCAAAATCATGCGTTTCATAATATAATTTTAGTAATTCTTCAAATGAAGTTTCGTCAGGGTTAAACACCACTTCGGTAGTTTCGATATGACCGGTAACACCGGAGCAAACTTCTTGATAAGTCGGAGCATAAATAAATCCACCCATATAACCTACTGTAGTGAAAATAACACCTTTAGCTCTCATAAAATGAAATTCCGTTCCCCAGAAACATCCTGATGCAAAATAAGCCTTTTCAACATTTGAACTTTTCATTTCTATTAACTGTAACAGTAACTACTTCTTTAAAAAATCAATAGATAATGAATTAACACAATGCCTTGTATTCTTTTCAGTGTAACCTTCGCCATGAAACACATGACCTAAATGTCCGCCACATTTTGCACAAACTATTTCAGTCCTTCTGCCGTCTTTATCAGGCACTCTACTTATTGCACCTGCAATTTCATCATCAAATGATGGCCATCCACAATGTGACTCAAATTTATCTTCAGAGTTATAAAGAGGAGCATTACAATATCTGCAAATATACGTACCATTTTCGTGGTGATTTAAAAATTTACCGGTAAATGGAAGTTCTGTGCCTTTATGTAATATTACGGCTTCTTCTTCGGGAGTTAGTTTATTGAATTTCATCATTATCTAATTCTGTTTAATGATTTAATTAAAGCTATATCTTTGCTGATAGACTTAATAGTCATGATACTTAAAACAATACCGATTAAAGGAAATGCTGCAGGTATTTCCACAAACATTTTCGCATCGATAATTTTGCCAAATTGCCAAAGATAGATAAACAACATAACATAGAAACCTGCCATAATAACTATATTGAAAAAAACCATTCTCAGTTGCAGAAATCTATTCTTAAATAAAAAAATGTTTATGAATGAGAGCAAAGGAATTATAACCATTAAAGCAGTAAGCATCCATGTATTAGCCATATACTCATTTCCTGAAGTATTTAATTCATAAAGTCCTTTATAATTCAATTCATAAATAAGTGAGTTATCAACCTGATGTAATCCTGCAACAGGTAAAAAGAGTGTTATTGTAGTAAGTGCCGCAATAATCAATAAATAAAGAGATTGTATTCGCTGTATCATTTTCCTTGTAATAAAAAATCTATTTCTTCAGGTTTAATTCTGATATTTGATATATATGGTTTGTTATTAATAATTTTCAATTTTTTCTTTTTGACATCACCATTATAAACGTCTAAAAGATCTACAATAATTTGTATGTCTGAATTCTGAAATGACCTGTAATGCTTTACACTTATATTAAAAACAGCTTCAATTTCAGCAGGAAATAATAGAACCTCAACACTATCAGGTTTATTTATTATTTGTACCGGCAATTTAGATATTTTCTCCGTAAACATTTCTGCATAAGCTTTTACAGTAATATTATTATTAGAATATCGTACTGATTCAATTTTTTCCAAAGGTACAGATATAGATATAGAATCTTTCAAATTGCCTACATCCAATCTTTGAGTCTTAACTTCATTTATATTTTCAATCACATCATTTGGTCCGAAAATATCAACTTCCTTAGGATAAATTTGTATTGGATTTAAAAACATATATTGATTTTCAAGCTTAATGTCTCCAATTAAGGTAACGGGAACCCTTTTATTAAAAAGCTTGACATAGCTCGAACTAATTGCTTCAGGATAGATAGTCAGTATAGAAGAAGATGGCAATAAATTATCCGACACCCTTGATTTCAGTTGCGAGTTAGTTACATTAAAATACCCGCTATCATATAAACTCTGTGTAAATTTCAAAGTAATAGGCTGCACAGGATATCTTAGGTACTTCCAGAGATTTGAACCAAGATCGCTTATTTTAATTGTAACAGATGTTGGCAGTTCCTCATTAAACATTATGTCAGGAGGTATATCTACATAGTTAATCTTTACATGAGCCGACAGTTCTTTTTCTTTGTTAAGGGCATTAAAGAACCAGAAAGAAGCTGAAATCAATAAGAAACCCATGAAGCTTAAAACATCTTTTGCACTAAAAGATGATTTAAGCTTCAATAAGAGTTTTTTAATATAATTCAAGCTGATATCAGCCATGGGAATATTTTATTTTGTCTGTCCCTGTTGAACATCAGAAGCAGAAGCAAAAACAGAGTTTTTATCCACTTTTATACGAACATTTTCAGAAATTTCAATAATAACAGTATTATCATCTTTCACTTCTTTGATTTTTCCATATATACCACCTGAGGTAATCACTTTATCACCTGCTTGCATACCGTCGCGTTGTTTTTTAATTTCTTTCTGACGTTTTTGTTGTGGACGAATCATAAAGAAATAAAATACTGCGAAGATTAGAACCATCATAAGGATACCTGACATACCCTGCATTCCGCCACCTGCAGGCGGTGCATCTAATAATAAGCTAAGTAAATTCATATGTTTTATTTAAAATTGATAATTGCAAAAGTAATATTTATTTTGTAAACACAACTACCTTGATTAGTTTGTTTTCTTTTTTAAGAGCATCGACTATATTGTCAAGTACACCATTGATAAAAGGACCACTTTTTTCTGTACTATACTTTTTTGCTATTTCTATATATTCATTTAATGTAACATTAACAGGAATTGTCGGAAAATTAATTAATTCAGATAATGCTACTTCCATAATAAGAATATCCATAAATGCAATCCTGTCTAACTCCCAGTTTTGAGTGTGTTTATCGATAATCTCCTTGAAAAAGTCAATATCTTTCATCACTCCGTGTAAGAGTTTTTTTGCAAACTCAGCATCCTCGTCATCTTTAAACATTGGAAGCAAATCCTGTTCAGAGCCATTTTCTAAATCAAAACGCTTTATAGTTTTTATAATAAAACTGATAACAATCTCCACATCATCAGTCCAGAAAATACTTTGTTCTTCTAATGATTCATCAAGACTTTCATTACAAAGAAAGATTCTTTTGAATATTTTCCTCCATATTTCTTTATCATCATTATAGTCAACTTGATCTTTTTCCATATATTCCTGATAGAAATCACAGGCAAAAATCTCTTCGCTTAACTCTTTGATAACATCTGAATCATTAACCCAAGATAATTTTCTTTGATTGAGACGGGATTGTAATTGAGTGTTTATACGTAATTGAGCGATAAAAGAATTATCTACAAAACGTGTATTAGGATTTATCTCGTCATAGGTAGGCAGTAATTTATTCTTTTTTGATTCTATCTTTTGCTCGACATAATCAGTAATAACTATAGCCAGATTTAACAAATGATAATATAAATCATAGGTTTTTTCGATACTGAAAAATAACTCCTTCTCTACCATAAGGGCTGTTTTATCTCCATTTTCACCCTTAAAATACGCGTATAAGATCTGAACAATCTTTATTCGTAATAAAACTCTATTTATCATAAAAAAATACGAACGTTTTCAAAATTTCGACAAAGATACTGTTTTTTTCTATATAAAAATATCCTTATTTGTTTGTTAATGTCAAAAAAAATACTGAAATTTGGAGTCAATTGGTCGATTTCATTTAATCAAACATTAAGACCTTAAAAACAAACAACTTAGGAATAATTCATTATGGACGTAGAGAAAAGAAAATTTGGATTCGAGAAGAAAGACAACGAGATTGTGTATTCAAAATCTATCAAAGCCGGAAAAAGAATATATTATTTAGATGTCAAAAAGAGCAGAAATGATGATTTGTATGTAGCAATAACAGAAAGCAAGAAAAAAATTAACGGTACAGATCAAGATGCTCAAGTAACTTTCGAGAAGCATAAGATTTTCCTATACAAAGAAGATTTCAATAAATTTTTAGAAGGATTGGAGGACGTTGTTAATTTCATTAAAGCTGAACAAGGTGAAGCTACACCACATGAAACTGCTGAAGTTGAAAGTGAAGTTGCTACTGACAATACAGAAGAAGAGGTAATTGAAGAAACAGAAGCCAAAAAGAGCTTTTTCAAGTTTAAATTCTGAATTTTAGATTCACTTCTCTATTTGACTGCATTGCCAACGGGTGTCGCCTAACGGTGGCGGTATGGTTAGTAAGGGATTGCGGGCTTTTTACCTATCGAGTTACAATAAATGTTGGAGCGGGTTACACCGCTCCAAAAACCACTGAAACCCTTATTAACTATACCGCGTGTTGTATGCTGGTGTTTATTGCTCAAAGTCAATTCGTTAGAAGTTTTTGCAAATCTAATATTTTATCTTAATCAATTTGCACTGATCTTGCTACGGAGCACGAACTTATTTTGTTTTTTGTGGGAGGGCAAACCCCAAACCGCCCTTAAAGGCGGTAACAAGGCTGGTATTTGTTAGCTCTTTGGCAAGTTTTGTTTTGAGCGTGGCTCGTGTGACTTGCCAATGTGTTAAAAAATAGGGCTGATTGGTTAAAAAAATTATGATATTTACATACCTTTAGCTTGTCCCATTATTTTTATTTTCAATTTCTCAAATATATAATAAATCATAGGTACAATAATCATTGACAAGAACATAGAAACTGTCAAACCTCCAATTAATACCCAACCGATTCCGTTTTTCCATTCAGATCCGGCACTGGCTGAAACTGCAAGAGGAATAAGCCCGATAATCATTGAGATATTGGTCATAAGAATAGCTCTGAATCGTAAAAGTACAGCTTCGAGGATGGCATCTATCAATGCTTTTCCTTCTCGTATTAATTCATTGGCAAAATCGATTACCAGAATGGCATTTTTGGCTACCAATCCGGCAAGCATTATAATGCCTAAAATAGTAAACAAACTAAGGTTTTCGTTTGCAAGCGCAAGTGCAAATAGTGCCCCAATAATTGCTAAAGGAATGGTAAACAAAACCACGAAAGGATGCAACCAGTTATTATATAGCAATACCATAATTAGGTACATAAAAAGAATTGCGGCAATAAATGCAATTGCGAGCGACGCAAACGATTCACTCATCATTTTCGACATTTTAGAATACTCGTGACTTGTGCCTTCGGGCAGTTTGGCCTGTTTTACTAAACTTTCGAATTGTTCGGTTGCTGTACCTTGCGAAACACCCACCAACTGACAAGTAATAGTTGCCGACGAACCACGATTATATCTTTCTAAAACACTTGGACCCCTACCTTGCTCAACAGAAGCAAATTGCGATAAAGTAACAATGCCTTTATGTGTTTTAAATTTTAAGGATTCCAAATCGGATTTGTCTTTTCTGTTAAATTCATCGAGACGAATGTTGATATCATATTCGTTATCTCCAATCCGGTATTTATTATCGGTATTTCCTGCAAATGCAAGTTGAATATCTTTTGAAACTTCCCCTATTGTAAGTCCATAATATGCAAGCTTTTCCCTGTCGAAAAATACCTGGTATTCAGGATTCCCAAAATTTAGTGAATTTTCTACTTCTGTTGTTCCTTCAATTGAGCGAAGCATATCGCAAAACATTTCGGAAGCTTTATAAATACTATCAATATTATTGCCTTTTACATAGAATTTTATAGGAATGTCTTCGTTGCCCATAATGTTAACATTGGCAGCACTAACTTTAATACCGGGCACGGTTTCCTCGATTTTGGCGCGTAATGTTCGAGCAATATTTTGCGAACTCATTTCGCGCTCTTCTAAAGGAACAAAAATTACGTTAAACTCGGTGAAATAAGGTGTACTGTTATCGGTTGCAATAACGTTTCCTGTTCGTTTACCAATAGTAGTATATAAATTTTCGACTTCTGGTTGCGCAAGGATAAGTTCCTCGACTTGTGACGTAACTTTTAAATTCTCGTGAATTTGTGCCGATTTTGGCAATTCAATTCTAAGAATAACATTACCACGGTCGCCCGATTCCATAAACGCAGTGCCAATAAAACCTGCTGGTATAAGCCAAACGCTAACTACAAACAATGCAATTACCGACAGAGTAGTAATTATTTTGTGCCGTAACACCCATTTTAGCATGTTGGTAATAGAAACTGCAAATTTTTCCAATAGTTTTTCAAAACCATCGAGTACTTTGCTTACGGCATTTTTCTTTGGTGTTTCAATTTTTGCATATCTCGAGGTTAATAAAGGCACAAGGGTAAATGTAAATAGCAAACTAAAAAGCATAGATGCCACAATAACAATTGCATACTCGTGCAAAATTTGACCTGTGATTCCTGTAACCATTGATATTGGAATAAATACAGCTGATAAAACCGCAGTAGTTGAAACAAGTGTAAGACCTATTTCTTTCATGCTGTCTTTTGTGGCATCAAACCTGTTTTTGCCCATTTCCATATGGCGGTGGATGTTCTCGATTATAACAATAGCATCGTCGACCACAGTACCAACAACCAACGAAAGCGAGGTTAAACTAATAAGATCGAGCGAAAAATCGAGCAAATACATTACAATAAATGTCCCTATTAATGATGTTGGAATAGTAACCAAAACAAAAAGGGTATTTCGGTAGCTTTTTAAGAACAACAGCATAATGAGTGACACAAGGATAATTGCCATCATTAGGTCTTTACCAACAGCATTTGCTGCATTAAGTGTAAATACTGAATTGTCGTTGGCAATTGTAAAATCCAATTCGGAATCGGCATAATCTACTTTTAGTTGTTCCAGTTTTTCCTGAACAAGACGGCTTACATCTACAGCATTGGCTGCTTTTTGTTTCGAAACTTCGATACCAATGGCTTCGGCACCATTAATTTTTGCAATTGTTTTAATGTCTGAAATTCCTTCATATACATCGGCAATTTCTTCGAGGTAAATAGCATTGCCGGTATTTGAATACCCAACTACGGTTTTTCTTAATTGGTCAACAGATTGGTATTTTCCGGATAATCGCACCTTCATTTGAGTTTGCTCATCTTCAATTTTCCCGGCTGGGAATTCGATATTTGAAGCACCAACTAATTGCACTACTTGTAACATTGTAAGGTTAAAAGCATCTAGCTTGTTTTTGTCGATGTTTACCTTAATTTCCTTTTGCATACCGCCAACGATATTCACATTTGTTACTCCTTTAATTTGCGATAAAGTTGGCTGTATTGTTTTATCGATAAGGTCAAAGAAATCGGTGTTCGACATACCCGATGTTGCACCAATAGTAATAATTGGCAGCTCTCCTAAATCAATTGCAGACACCGATGGCTCATAAATGTCCTTTGGCAGTGTACGACGGATTTTGTCGAGTTTTGCTTTTACATCTTGTAAGGCATCCTTTGGGTCAATATCCATACTCATCATAAGCCTTACAGTTGAAACACCTTCCATTGAAGCTGAAATAATTTCGTCTATTCCTTCAACTTGTGCCAGTGCATCTTCAAGCGGAATGGTTACCGATTTTTCGATATCGCTTGCTCCGGCCCCCGGATATATAGTAGTTACTACAACTACCGGGGCACTAATGTCGGGAATTAATTCGTACTTTAGCCTTGTGCCTAAAAATAAACCTACCAATAATGTTATTATAAGTAGAACCAGTGGGATTGTTGGTCGTTTAATTGATATATCTGATATATTCATATTTTCAAAATTTTATACTCGTGTCCAAATAACTTCTTTCTTAATAAAACCATATTTCATAAACACTTTTATTTGATTTGTATTATGAAACTTTATAATGCAGTCGAGTGTTTTTCCTTTGGCCGTTAAAATGCCACAATCGTATTGTTGCAATTTCGAATTGTATTTTAAGTCTTTAATAAGAATATCTCCAACATTAACATCTTTGCCGGCATCTTCGGCTTTCCACACAACTTCACTATAATACAGGTCGTTTGTTTGATAGAATTCAACCTTTACTTTTTTGTTTGCAGTAAGATATGTGTCAACAATGTTTTTTTGTTGTGAAAATGCGGTTGCAATAAATAACAATGATATTATTATTGTACTTATAGTCTTTTTCATCTTTTTAATTTATTATTCTAACATTTGCCGATTCGTAAAGGTTAATAGTTCCAGATACTACATAAATTTGACCGTGATTTAAGCCATCGACGATTTCAACATTGTTTCCCAATGTTTGTTTAATTTTAACCTTTTGTTCAATCAGCTTGTTGTTTTCAACAATAAACATCGAAGCGTCTTGCAACGAACCTGATATTGCATTTCGGTTAACAAGAATTGTTTCTGACTGAGTTTTTTCGATGTATGCTTCTGCAAACATACCTGCTTTCAGATAGTCGTTTTCATTAATAGAAATTTCGATTGCAAAACGACTGTTAAATAGTGCTTTTTCAGCTATGTTTGTAACCGTTCCCAAAAATGTGTTATTCGGATATTCATCTACTTTTACAGTAACAGTATCTCCGTTTTCAATAGACAAAACATCCTTGCTACTAACTTCAGCAACAATAATCAGATTGTTTTTACTAATAATATTGCACAGTTTAACACTTCCCGAAATAAGCATTCCTTCTTCGTAATAGCTGTCATTGATGAAGCCATTTACCGGAGAACTAACTTTTGTATTGTTAAGCATTTTTGAAATTTTTGCCAGTTCAGCTTTCGATTGTGTGTATTTTAAAGTAATGTCTTCGAGATTTTTTTGAGTTACAGCATTTTTTTCTACCAATTTTTTCATTCTGTCGTAGTCGAGTTTACTGTGCTCGTAATTTATTTTTGCAAGTTCGTATTGCTCTTTCAAAACCGAATTGTCAATTTCAAGAATAACTTCGCCTTTGTTTACCCAACTTCCTTTTTCCTTGAATATTTTTGTAATTCGACCTTGTGTTTCGGCAAAAAGGTACAAATCGTTTTCATTTTTTATTGCTCCTGTCATATTGATATTAGTGCTGTAATTTGAAACATTTACTGTATCAACTTTTACAGGTATCGATGTTGCTTTTGCATTAGCAAGTTCTGTTTCGGCTTTATTGTTTGCTTTATTTGCTTGTAGTTTCCAAACAATTGCGGCTATTACTACTGCCACTATTACTAAGTATAAAATTGTTTTTAATATCTTTTTCATCTGTATATAATTTATTTTTTAATTGTCAGAATTGATTTTATTTATTTGTTAAAGTATTTAAATTGCAATTCGATTTTAACACGTCGAGCTCGGCCATAAAGAGTTCTAATAAGCTTTTTGTGTAGCTCAATTTGGCATTGCTTAAGTCTGAAGTTGAGATTAATAATTCGGTTAGAGGTAGTAATCCTTCTTCGTATTTAAGTGATGAAACTTTATAGATATCATCGGTTTGTTTTATGTTGTCGAACTGAATTTCACAGTTTTCTTTTTGTGTATAATATTTTTTTAATGCTTGTTGTCGTTCGTTATTGTCGTTTTGAGTTGCTAGCTCAATGTTCTTTTCTGTAATTTGACAACTGAGTTTCGATTGTTGCACTTTTGCTTTGTTTCTACCACCCGAAAAAATTGGTATTGTCATTTTAAGACCAATAAGCGATATATTATTCCAATCGTCAAGTTTGAATAAATCGCCAAAATCGTTTTGTTGAGCATTATAGGCATACGAAGCATAAAGCGATGTCGTTGGGCGGTATGCGGTTTTTGATTTTTTTATTTGAAGGTTTTCTATTTCGAGTTGCTTTTCAAGAATTAGAATGTCTGTTCTTTTTACAGAATCTACCAATCCTATTTCTTGATTGTTTTGATTTAATTCAATGTTTAAATTGGGCTCAAGGAATTGATAATCTTTATTTCCTATTAGTAATCTTATTCCGTTTTCCTGCTCAAGTAATGATGCTTCAATAAGGTTAACTTGTTTTTCCAAATCGTTAATTTTTACAACTATCCGGTTTGTATCGGTTGGCAAAGCCATATCGTTATTTACAAGATTCGCAGCAATTCTTTTATTTTCTTTTAATATTTCAATATTTTCTTCTATAATTTTTAAGCTCTCCCAGCTTGCTAAATAACAATAGTATAGGTAACTAACTTGATAAATTACATCTTCTTCGGTCTTAATTTTTAAAAGTTTATATAGCTCTGTTGATTCTTTTGCCGTTTTTAAATCGGTAAGCAAAGCTTGATTTGGTATCAGATATGAGGCATTAATTCCGACATCTCCATTGTATGGTCTTCCCATATGTGCTTCAATGTCGCTGGGAGCTCCAATCAGTTCTCCGGGAAATATCACTATGGGCAGTTCAAAATAATCTTTTACGTCAACAGAACCCGATAATTGAGGAAGTGTGTAGGATTTTACTTGTTTAACTTGTTGCTCGCTTTTTGCAATATCTAATTCTGCTTTTTGGATTTCGCGATTATTTTCTAACGCCATCCTGAGCAAATCTTTATGTACATTATCGACTTGTGAAAAAACAACACAGGTAAACAGTTGTACATTAATTAATATCAAAAACAATTTCTTCATTCTTCTCACTTTTTAAAATTTACTGAGAACAAAGAAACTGCAATATAATAGTAACTACGACCTAACTATAAAGGACATACTATTTACAAGTCCGACCTTTAAAGGGACGACATATAACACGCAGAAAAACAGGTGTGTGGGGTGTGTTTGTGAGAATTGAGCTTTTTTACGAAGTCTGCTTTGGAGATAGTTCTTTTCGGTATTCTGAAGGTGTTTTTCCTGTGAATTTTTTAAAGAATATATTAAATGAAGACTTGGAATTGAATCCTGCTTCAAATGCAATAGCTATAATACTCCAATTATTGTACTTGTCAACATTAAACAATCGGATTACTTCGTTGGCACGAAATTCATTTACGAATGTATAAAGGTTTTTATTCAATTGTTTATTTAAAACTTGGGTGATATAATGTTGTGGTATTCCAATATGTCGCGATATTTCTTTTAAGTTTACTTCGGGATTTAACCATAATTTTTCTTCTTGCATCAACTTTGTTATCATTTTAGCATATTTCTCGGCATCGCTTTTTTTTAATCCCGACTTTTGATACGATTCTGTTGGCTTATTATCTTCCGTTTCTTCTTTTTGAGCTAATAGTTTGGGCTGAACATAACCCCGAAAACTTATTACATAAATAAAAAAAGTATAAACCGGGATTAGAATATTCGACATCCTGAAATCAATTTCAAAGAGTTTATTGAAAAAAGTAATAACAATGGCCAGAAAATAATATGAATAAAAAATAAGCACCAGTGTCCATACCCATTTTAAACTTACATTCGTATTATGGAAAGAATATAAATTATCAACGGTCTTACGATATTGTTTCAACAAGCGAATGGTTAAGTAAGCATATATAGTAAAAATTGATACAGAAATAACACCAAACACTATAAGTAACAATCCAATATCGCCATTTGAGTATAATAAATTCGAAAATTTAGGATTGTAATAGGATAGGAACAATACATAAAAACTGATAAATACAAAAGGTAAAAAATGGAATAAATCGAGTGGTTTGAGTTTGCTATCCACTGATATCAAGTATTTTACATACAAATATAAAAATGATGGAAACGACAATGTAATTATAGCTCCACGTCCAATTAAATCGAATTCAAACTGGTCTTGAAAATCAATATTGATTAGTTTCATTACAAAAGAACACATAACAAAAAACAGCCAAGCAGAAAGTAGTCTGTCAGTTATGTTAAGTGGTCTTTTTGTAACAACAATTATTATGGCAGCAAACAAAGTTTGTGCAATATTTATATGTAAGAAAGCATCTAACATAACATTTAAATTTTACTTAAAAATACAATTAATCTAAAAGTAATAATAGATGAGAAATATTTTTTAAAACCGGATAATCATAAAAATGTTGAATTGTTATTAAGTAACCATTCGGTCAACTACATCTTTTGGCATCAAAAATAATGATTATAATTTAAACAACCACCGGACTTTTATAAATTCCGGCAAATTGTGCCGCAAGTTCAATTCCGGAGCATGTTGAACACTGAGGATTCGTTTATTTTTTTTGTCGATTTGCAGCCCATTCTGCGGGTAGCAGGGTATGAAGTTGGGTGTTTTTGCAATCCTGGATTTTATTGAACACATCAGTGAGCCATTCCATGGGATTGACATTGTTGAGTTTGCAAGTTCCCAGCAGGGAGTAAATGATAGCCGTGTGCCGGGCAGCCTGGTGGTTGCCACAGAACAGGTAGTTCTTCCGACCCAGAGCTAATGGGCGGATGCCGTTTTCGGCTCCATTGTTGTCGATTTTGTATCTTCCGTCCAACACGTAACGCACTAATCGGGGGTAGATGTTATAAGTATATGCAATGGCTTGTCCCATTTGGGACTTTGGCAGCACTTGTGGATATGTTGTATCGAGCCATTTTTCGAAGGCTGTGAGTATGGGGTAAGCTTTTTGTTTGCGAAGTTCGCTGGTTTGTTCGGGTGTCAGATTGGCATTTTCAGCTTCTCTTTCCAATAGATATAATTGCTGGATCTGCTCCAGAGCATAAGCTGCACGGGCAGGATCATTTTGAAGTGCCTGTTCGAACTTGCGGCGTGCATGTGCCCAACAGCCCAGCAAAAGGACATCCTGTTTGTTTTCATAGATATTATAGGCACCATAGCCGTCGCTTTGTACCGCACCTTTAAAATCACGCAAAATATCTATCGCCACGCGCTGTGCACGTGAACCCTGATCGTAATGGAAAAAGAGTTTGTTTTCCTGCGGTGAACGCACGATCCAGTGATATCCTTTTTTTGTTGCTCCCGGTTTATCTTTGTCTACCACGGGGATGGATGTTTCATCTATTTGTATGTAATGGGATGCCATCACCTGCCGTCGGAGTTCTTCATAAAGCAATTCAAGCAAATCAACCGCTGAAGAGAACCATCCATTCACCGTGGAAGCCGCCAGGTGAATTCCGATTCTTTTAAAAATCTCTATCTGACGATGGAAAGGCAGGTGATCCATATACTTACTTACCAACAGGTAGGCCAGCAACGAAGCTCCGGCGTTGCTTTTGGGAAGGGGTAGTGATGGAAGTTCCGCGATGATAATTCCTTGCCCGGCCGGCAGGGCATATTTCTTACGCACAATCCTGCGAACATGAAACTCCCCGGGAGTGTATTCAAGTATTTCCGTCACTTGTTGACCAATACATTTGCTACCCTGGGGAATAGAATCCGGTTCGATTATTTCTTCACGACGCTCCAAGTGTTCGGGCAGGGGCTGACGAACCGGTTTTTCAGTATCTTCTTTTTGTTTTTTGCGTTCATAAGTGATGGTTTGAACCTCTTGCGCTTTTTCCGCCAACTCTTCTTCGGGAAGTTTGTCCAATCCCTGAAAATCTAACGAAAGTTGATTGGGGTCTTCTTTTACATAACGTTCCGAAGAACGACCAAAGATGGCACGACGTAAATACAGAAGTTCGTTGAGCAGCTTCTCAATCTTAGCTTCTTTTTCACCGATGATAGAATTTTTCTTCTCAACCAGCTTACTCAGACGATCAATTTCCGCCTGCATATCTGTCGGCGATGTGGATTTTGATGTCTGATTTTTAACTGCTTTCATGCTTCAAAGATACAAAAAACCAATGAATCACACAAGCCTGAAAGCCTTTATTTATAAGGTTTTTTTCATCTTTTTTCATATCTTTTTTTATACCGCACATCGCTCATTTGGATACCCTGAACCATCATCACCAATTCTGCCCACCCAAGTGAATAACTCCCGCTTATCACATCGTAACGGGGCATGGTAAAACGACCTTGTTCCAGCCGCTTGTGATAAATTACCAGTCCACCCCGTTCCCAGTGAAGCAATTTAATGGTCGTTCGTACACGGTTGATAAAAACAAACACTTCTCCACTTAAGGGGTCGCGACCCATCTGCGAGCGAACCACCCCGCAAAGGGAATCAAAGCCTTTGCGCATATCGCAATTTCCGGCAAAAAGATAATACCGGTGCGATTCACTCAGGGTAAACATCCTGCTAAAAAAGTCGAAGCAGTTGTGACAACTCTCCCAAACCAACCTGCCCGCCTAAACGAAGCGTTACCCCGTTGGGATAAACTACCTCGTAACCTGAAATATTTGCCCCAATTGAACTGCCGGTGATACGCAATGGCACAAATTTTCGCTCTTGGGAAGAGCGGTAACGCTTGCGCCAGTAATAATAGTTCGAAGAACAAATAGATTCTTGTTGACAAAACTCCTGGATCCCCAAACCGGATTCCTCACATCCCTCAATCAGCGAAAACCAGTCTTCTTGACTGCGTCTGTTTCTTGACATAACTTTTTTGCCGCAAAGATAAAGGCAAAGAATCAGGAGGGCAAGATGTAGTTGACCGGATGGTTACGTTATTAAATTATCATTGGTGCGTTGACAAAAAAAAACAGCTCTTTTGCAAACTTTGATTTGCGGGTC
>Ga0207420_1000469_pt1 | contig 39074 bp, 37 predicted proteins | sample ThiBio_inoc_biof_FD_183941 | JGI IMG/M metagenome (GOLD analysis project Ga0207420, IMG submission 183941) | Wastewater bioreactor microbial communities from Cape Town, South Africa - Thiocy_inoc_biof (SPAdes) | ecosystem: Engineered > Bioremediation > Thiocyanate > Unclassified | place: South...
ATAATGTGCGTAAGTGCCTACGAGAAAAAACGCTTGGGATTGGTAAACAAACCGCTCATTATGGCACTTAAAGCCAATGTACATGAGATAGCCCAAACTTTCTGTACAGCTTACCCCAATGCAAAGGTTTTATATCCGGGCAAAGAAGATTTTACGCCTGCCAAACGTATGCGGATTTTCAATGAAATGAAAAATAATAACTGGGATGCTATTATTTTAACACACGAACAATTCGGTATGATACCCCAATCCCCTGAAATACAGCAACGGATATTACAGGCGGAACTGGATAGCGTTGAAGAAAATCTGGAAGTATTACGGGCACAAGGCAAGGAAATTTCCCGTGCAATGGAGAAGGGCTTAATCAAAAGACAGTTAAACCTTGAAGCTAAACTGGAGAATGTAGCCCACCAAATCAAAACCCGCACGGATGATACAGTGGACTTTCGCCTGATGGGTATAGACCATCTCTATGTAGATGAATCGCACCGCTTCAAAAACCTGACTTTTACCACCCGCCACGACCGGGTGGCAGGTCTGGGCAATGCTGACGGTTCTCAACGTGCCCTGAATATGCTTTTTGCCCTGCGTACCATTCAGGACAGGACGGATAAGGATTTGGGTGCGACCTTCCTTTCAGGAACAACTGTTTCTAATAGTCTGACGGAGTTATACCTGTTATTCAAGTATCTCCGTCCGAATGAATTGGAACGGCAGGGAATCACCACCTTTGACGCATGGGCAGCCATTTTCGCTAAAAAGTCGATAGATTATGAGTTTTCAGTAACCAATGAGATTGTTCAGAAAGAACGCTTTCGGTATTTTATCAAAGTACCTGAATTAGCGGCTTTCTATGCCGAGATAACCGACTATCGTTCTGCGGAAGATATAGGTATCGACCGACCTGTAAAGAATGAAATCCTGCATAATATTCCGCCTACGTCCGACCAACAGGAATTTATTAAAAAGTTGGTAGAGTTCGCTAAAACAGGTAATGCGGAACTGTTGGGACGTGCCCCGTTGTCTGAAAGCGAAGAAAAAGCCAAAATGCTGATTGCTACCGACTATGCCCGTAAGATGTCGCTCGATATGCGGTTGATTGATCCCATCAAATATGACGACAATGTAGATAACAAAGCATCCCATGTCGCCAAAACAGTGTCGGACTACTACACAAAGTTTGACGAACATAAGGCAACACAATTTATCTTTTCTGACTTGGGGACTTACAAACCCGGAGAATGGAATCCCTGTTCCGAAATAAAACGCAAATTAGTGGATGACTACGGAATCCCCTCGCATGAAATACGCTTTATTCAGGAAGCCAAAACAGACAAGGCTCGTAAACAGATGATTTCCGATATGAACACCGGAAAAATACGTGTATTATTCGGATCTACCGAAATGTTGGGAACGGGTGTAAATGCTCAGAAACGCTGCGTTGCCATTCATCATTTGGACGCACCGTGGCGGCCAAGTGACCTTGAACAGCGGGACGGAAGGGGCATCCGTAAAGGTAACGATATAGCAAAATTATATGCTGATAATAAGGTAGATGTGATTATCTATGCTGTTGAAAAATCATTGGATGCCTACAAGTTCGGATTACTGCACAACAAGCAGTTATTCATCCGCCAGTTGAAGAATAACTCTCTGGGTAGCCGAACTATCGACGAGGGCAGTATGGACGAAAAAGGCGGTATGAACTTTAGCGAATATGTCGCTATCCTGAGTGGTAATACCGAATTGTTGGAGAAAGCGCGGCTGGAAAAGAAAATCGCATCGTTGGAATCGGAACGACAAGCCTTTATGCGAGGGAAATCATCATCCCGCTATAAGTTGGAAGGTATTATGTCTGATGTGGAAAAGAATAACGGATTCATTAACCGTATATCTAAGGATATTGAAGCGTTTAATTCCCGTGTGCAATATCAACCTGACGGAGTTACCCGCCTGAATCCTGTTCAGTTGGACGGATTGCAAGGCAGTAACCCGAAAGAAGTGGGCTTAAAACTAAACGAAATTGCTGACAACGCCAGAACGCATGGAGCGCATGAGAAAATCGGTACGCTTTACGGTTTTGATTTAATGGTAAAGTCAGAAACCACAGCTAAAGACGGCTTCGATGTAATACAAAACCGCTTCTTTATTAAAGGCGAAGGCGATATTCTCTATAACTATAATCACGGGGTAATGGCGACCGATCCGAAGACGGCGGCACAGAATTTCCTCAATGCACTCGATACTATGCCCAAACTGTTGGAAAAATACCAATCGGATAACGAGAAACTGCAAAAGGACATTCCCGTTCTCAAAGAAGTAGTCGAAACCACATGGCGGAAAGAGCCAGAACTGAAAGTCCTGAAAGACGACTTGATTAAGTTAGACCGTGAAATCCAACTTTCGTTGAAACCGATTGAGGAAAGTGAGGGACAGGAGAGTATTTCCGACAATAAGATTTCAACTAATAACCGGAGCCAATCGCAGGGAAAATCCGAAACAACAACAGTTAAGGATGCACCATTGCCAGATACTTTACAGGGAATTAAAGAAATAATGGGGGATAGGCTTGTTATTACATCGGTAGGTGGTAGTCCGCCGAAAGTGGAGAGAAAGGAAAGTAAAACTTTTAAGTTATAGTATAGTGTGGTTGTGAACATATAATTCACAACCATTTTTATATATCTCCAAAACTTTTATCTTCAAACAAAACACCGTCATATAAAATCGGATATTCACTGGAATCAGGAACAAAAGTTTCAATAACAGGAGGTTCTTCTGAAATAATATTTTCTGCATTATAATGAAACAGTACGATATTGTCGCCTATGTAACTACGTGCAGATTCATATTTAATTCCGTTATATCCTGCCTTTTTCGCACAATCCATGATAAACCTTGTAATGAAGTAATCAGGTCTCCAATTTCCTTCGTTATCTTTTATACAAGATAGATATCCTCCTGTATGTAGTGCAATAAGCAAAGCATGCGTAGATAACGTCATCATTGTCCAATCGAAAGTTAAATCGAGTATGTTTTCAATTGGTTTGTTTATATTAACTTTTTGTATCCATACTAAACGACTTTCTTTAGTATCTCCTAAAATTTCTGCTTTTGCTGTATCTTTTTCTTTAGATAAGTATAAATGACTTTGGCCTGAATGATTGAAGCGTCCTTCTTTTGGTATTCCTACAGGAGCAAGCATTAAATCTTTCGTCTCAAAGGCGGTATCATTTTCGACTTTGCGACAACGATAAAATTCCCCTGATACAGTTTCGACAGGTAGTTTTTTTGCTTCAATTTCTTTTTTTATGTCTCTCGCTATTTTACAATCTAATGATAGAAAAGGGTGCTTGATTATTAAGTTCTTAAATTCACTTAATGGTTTTCCATATTTGCGTTTAGTGAATTCAAAATGTTTATCTAATTCTATTTCATATTTTGTTTTTAGACCAATTTCTGAGAATGGATCAAAATCAGATGTTCCGCATCTGCACGATAAATTTCTAGCAAATAATTCATATAAGTTCTCTGGAACATTATAGTCATACAATAGTTCACTGATTTCTGTACGGTCACCATGTATCCATACAGGCTCCCCTTCGTCATAAGGTTGACAATTATAGCAATACTCTACTTGCCCTTGTATTCTATTGAACAGTCTTTGATTCTTCTTTGAAAGTTCACTGATTTCATCTGTTTCATACATAATTCTATAGCTGATTGAAATAAAGTCATGAAACAGTATTCGATGTGAAATCAAACATTAAATGTTTCATTAATGGGGGACTGTCGTGAGTAGAAATATAACATGATTCAAAATCAATAAGTCCAAATGAGTGCTGACTCAATTCTTCAGGTTTTCTATTTAGGCTACACAAACATGAGTTTAGTGCTGAAATAATATTTTCTGCTTTGCCTTGAAGAATGTAACCAATTAAACAGCCATTCGGTGGATATTTCCCAGAGATAAAGTTATCAATGCCTGTTTCTATATATCGCTTACATAAGCTATGCGCATTAATACTTATCTTTCCATTTTTACCTATTCTATTTGTTTCACAATCTGATTCTATCAAGTTTTTAGCTTCTGCAAAAAACTCCCATTCAGTATCTGTCCAAGTAGAAAAACAAAAATCAATTCTTGGAGATTTGTTTGCTGATAAATTGTCTTCTTTGTATAATCTATGTTCTGGTTCAACTCTAATTTTCCACGCAATCCGATTTTTATTAGATTGAAGACAATTTGTTAATTCTTTAGAAATATCTTCTTCAACCCAATTGACAGAGATAGTCTTTTTAGATTTTATGTCTCCATAGACTTCACTTAATAAAATGAAGCAACGTTTCTCTAAAACCTGAATCGTGGTATTTATATATATGGGATTTAAACTTCCTATCATTTCTGTCCTCCCATATTTGCTATTTCCATGACTAAAGAAAGAGCATCATCTATTGCTTGTGAACGTGTCCAAAAACGTTTTTGATTAGGTTTTATCAAATAAATCTTATCCGTGTCATAATAACGAAATTGTTTTTGTACGTAAATATTTTTACCCTTTTCTTGGATAGAATATTTATCTAATTCTTTTAGCAAAGGAGCTAGTTCCTTTGATTCTCTGACTTCGATTTCTTTTTGTGTTTTGCTGAAATGTATAACTATCAAATTTAATGGTTCTGAACGCTGTATGTCATAAACACTTATATTTATCTTATGATTGGTTTCAGAATAAAATTCATTTAGCTCATTGGCAAGTATTTGAGCATAAGCTTTATTTTCGTCAAGAAAGACCTTATTAAATGCTATTGATTTTTCTTTTTTATAAAACAGGTCTACTGAAATATTTAGGAAATCCTCTATCATAAACTTTTCCTTGACAGAAATATCCAAAGAAGAGAGAACTACAGTTTTAATTTTTTTCTCTATTTCTAATAAACTATCTTGGAACAGTGTATCTGACTCAATAATATTTTCTATTTCCTTGTGTAGAGATATGAATTCTTTATATTCAGATTCTCTATTTTGCAATGGTAATAAATAAACCTCATTAGGTTTTATACGTTCTCTCTCTATCCCCCATGAACCGGAAATCATTAGTAAAAAATAAGCTGCAAAATCTGAGTTTAAAATAGCTGATAATACTCGTAAACTATTTATATTTTCAGAATGCAATCCAAGAACTGTACTGTTAAAAGCTACTTTTGATTTAACAATTCCAGAGCAAAACTCATTATCCTTAAATCCTTCTTTAATTAGCAATATAGGTCCTTTATATACCTTTTTGTTTCCTAATCTTCTGAAAACATTTATAGTTGGTAATTCTATGATGCTTTTTTTACCGTAATATTTTAAATACTCGTTAATTGTATCCTTATCTCTTAGTAATGAATTAAGTTCTGTAAATGTCGTTTCTAATGTTAGATATTTTCGAATCCTTTCTGGACGAATAAATCGCAACTTTGAGATTTCATTATCTACGATAGGCTTAATCGTTGATTTATTTAGAGGCTGTAATCCTACGCCAAAGTCTATACTATTAGTTTTGATGAAAGTCTTTACATTATTCGACATATTTGACAATCTATTTATCAAATAGAAATCACCAATATTTCCCCACATTGCAATTTTCCAAATCTTTGTATTTGGAATTTGGCATTCAGTACGCGGGAGAAACTTTACATCTGTGCTGTCTATTATAACACCATCTATTAGGTTAGATTTTATATACGTTTTTGGAGCCCAATATTCAATTGTGGTAGAAGGTTTTTGGGGTTGTTTGTTTTGAAAATATGCAATACAAATGGGGCCAACGGCAGAAGTAAATAATTGTCCACCAAAATTCTTAGGAACCTTTCTAAAAATAGATAGGTTGTAAACTTTTTCTACATAATTCTCATTAAACAACCATTTCCTAAAATTCTGAAAAGGAATTTCTGTATTAGTTAAAACTTTTGTATTGAAAATTAAAGCAATACTCCCTGCTGGACAAAAATCAACAGATTTATGAATGAATGGCAAAACCATCTCTTTCCCAAAATCAAATTTGGAACAATAATCCATTATTGATTTTGACAGTTTTTTAGTTCCAAATGGCGGGTTGCCCACAACTAAATCCACTTTTGTGAAATCATCAGGATTAACTTCGCCAATAGTATCTCTACACCAAAGATTATTTCCTCCTTTATCTTTCAGTGATTTATCTTTAGGATTATTGATTAGATAAGGAAATTTATTGTTTTTGTCTATCCATAATGTTTTTGGATTGAGATATTCGACAAGTGCCAAATATAAACTAAATGCAGCAACTTTAATTGCTAAAGGATCGATTTCTATACCAAAAATATTATCAACAAGAATATCCTTAAGTTCTTTAAATGTGATGTCTTTTTCGGGGTTTGCATTTTGCCATCTTCGAATTAATCGCTTATAACTTTCAACTAAAAAAATCCCCGAACCACATGCTATATCTAACGTCTTAATGTTATAATTAACCTCACTCTTGATTGGTAGTTTATCGTTTAAAATTAGTTCAACTAATGTATATGGGGTATAGAATTGTCCTTTTTCTTTTTTTGAAGCAAACTCTCCCAAAAAATTTTCATATACTTCGCTTAATAATTCGATCTGAATAAAATCAAATTTGAAAATTCGCCAATCATCGAAGAATTTAGGCTGACCTGAAATGTCACCATCAATAAAGCATCTCTTTATCAAGGAAAGATGATCTTTGTTGACAAAATTTTGTTCGTTCTCTATAATTGGGAATACATTACCATTAAAGTGCTCTTGTAGTTCTATAAATAAACGATAAGTTGCATCAACATCATCTAAAATGTCGAAATAACTTTTTGCTCCCTTTTTTATCTTTGTATATAATCCAGCTTCTTCAGCCGCTCCCTTGTCTTCTAAATAAAGAATAAAAAGAGAACGCATGAGGAGCCCATGGATAATATTGATATCCGAGATATCTTTCTTTAATGTATTGGAAGTCGCAAGTAGGCTTTGAACTAGATATTTATCTATCCTTTTTTGGATATTGATTTTTTCACGGATATCGTAATCACTTGTCCATAGTAGTCCACAATCAACTCCTATTCGTGAAAATAATTCAATCAGAACTTTTAGATTATCTTTATCAGTTTTAATACAACTGAATATTTCATATTCTTTAAGCTCATGTGTATAGCTGGATTCTGCTTTTATATATTGAGGTTTCTCGTAGCAGTTATATATCCTTATTTCTGTATCTGATACAACAAAAAGAAACATTATTTTTCGATAATTCCACGCCTTATGCTGAATTTCTGCAATTTGTTTAAGAGCATTTTTATCAAAAGAATCTACTTCTTTAAAGAGAATTGCAGGGAAATTATCTGAAAAATAAATTTTGTCTGCTCCAATTTTTTCTAACTCCTGATATTCAGGGTAGGAATCTGGTATGTCGGAACATTTTACCAAATGCTCATATCCTAATTCATTATAGAAAAAATTCGTACTCATATGCGTTTAAAATCAGATCATTAGACGTGAAATATCCGATGGGACAAAATTACAAAGAAAGTAGCTGATAGCCAAATTCTACTTTAGATACTTTTCAACACTCACTTGCTAGGGTTATTATCTCCTCTTTTCTTATTAAAGTTTTCTCGTATGAAAATATGTACGTCACTTTCTTTGTAATACGTTTTATGGTAAACTGTCTGGAAAGGCAGTTCTCCAGTACTACGATAGCGTTGTAGGGTGCGTTTGCTTACGTTAAGCAGCATACACAAATCCTGATTATCAAGCAAAATTTCTCCGTCTAACATATTCCTGTGTTTACTCATTTTATCAAGCATTTTATCCTGTTTGTCTAAGCGATCCATGATACGCTCCATCCACGCTTCAAAGTTTTCTCTATCTATATACATAGTATTCCGTTTTTTAGATGATATGCCCTATCATAAAGTAGTTTTGATTGGACGGATCTTTTATAATTATATCTTTCTCTCGCATATATTTAATGTAGCTTTTGGCGGTGCGTTCCTTTACATCCATTATCTGCTGTATGTGGTCGCACAGGTCTATATAGTTCAGATGCCTTTGTGAGGCAAATATTTCACGGGCAACTGTCGTCAGTTCTTTCTCTTTCCGTTTTTCTTTTTCCTCCCGTGGCTTTTCTCCGATATATATGTGCATACCCAATTCTTTATCCCACGAAAATTGCATTAAAGGAACATCAAGAGGACTGCCATCCCTTACTTTGAGTGCCTTCACTACCGATACGGACGGATCACTGTCAAGCTCTATACTTAGGATTGCAGCAGCTTTGCGTTGTAACTCCGAACCAAGATGCCCTCGCAATTTTAAGCCATTGGGTACATAATGAAGTACGCATACGATACAGGTGCGGTATATCCCTGCCAATCGGTATAATTCGTCCATAATTCTGATGCTTTCCACTTCATCATTTGCCGATGATACTAAATCTGCTATCCCGTCAATGACAACCAGACGAATACCCTCATATTCGTAATGGTATTTATCCATACTTTGAACTATGGCTTGCAATCGCTCTTTCCGGGACATACCCGTAAGGGAGAAAGCCCGTAGTTCTTCCGGCTTTTCATTTAGTTTAGCACGTTTCAAAAGATTTGATACATTTTTGAAAAGCTGTACTTCGGATTGTTCCGTATCATAGAGCAAAACCGCTTTATGGTCGGAATTATCCCGTACATCAACGCCTAAAGTATCTATGGGACGATTGTCGTTTCTTATCGAACCTGCAATCAGGGCAGCAACATAGTTACTTTTTCCTGTGCCTTCACCGCCAGTGATACAAAGGATATTACCCTGTGTGCCCAGTGGTACGTCGCCGGCAGATATAACTTCCTCTGCTTTTGCCGGAGGATTGTTAAAATCAATTTCGCATGATTTCAGCATGGTCATTGTTTCATTATATAGGTTATCAAGAAATTCAAGGAATAATTGTCGGAACTCTTTTCGACTATTCCTCTTACTGAAATAGTCGGTTATATCTTTGTCCTTTTTTTCTCCCGAAAGTGGGAGTATAAGCCGTTTAACGCCATATTCGGATAATGCCTTTTCATGCTTCACCGCACTATCTATTCCTGTTTTGTCCGCATCATAGAGCAGTACGATATGTTTAAAGCGGAATGTCAGTTTATAGATGATCCCGGCAGGGATTGTCGAGGTTTCGCTATTAAAGCAGATAGCATGGAATCCATGAGCGGCAAGTGTCATCACGTCTTTTTCTCCGCCGGTGATGAACAGCGTATCTCCTTTGGCTGGTAATTGTTCCAGTCCGAAACAGTAATTCTCCCCGATATTACCACCATACAAGAAACGGACTTCCGAAAACGGACGGTAAATCTTCACATATCGTTTACCCATATATCCGAAAACCGGCTCATTTTCCGATGAAGTATAGTAAAATGGCTTATTGTCCTTATTTTCACTTCTGAACTCTTTTAGTGATACTGTTTTGTAGAGTTTGAGTATTTCGGGCGTAATACCTGATTGCATCCAAAAATCAAGTTCTTTTTGAGTGAATTTTTGTTGAATGATATTATACGGTTTGTTTTTGGGCGGTTCCGGCGTAGGTTGTTGTTTGTCCGATGAAATCGGCTGCGGAGTATATGAGTAGTCTGAATCACTCAATCCTAACGCCATATCCCTGTTTATGGTTTTTAATATTTCTACAAAGTTAGCTCCGTTACCGCAATCCAAACCCTTCAATCTTCCAACGAAGAAAAAGCAATCGCCACTGTAATCATCATTGCCGAAATCCTTTATTTTATAAACACCATTGTGACGGTCAAAATATATATTGCATGACGCTTTTCGGTCTTCATACAAGGGGTTGAGGAAATTACGTCCTGTCTTCCATTGTACCGGGATATAGTGTTTGAATACGTCCAAACCGTTATTTGTCCGTCTTAATAGTTCGTCTTTGTTGAGCATGGAGTTTATGATTATTTATAAGGTCATTCATACATTCGTCAGAACTGCGTATCTTCTTTTCATTGAGCATCCGTTTTATTTCAGCAATGGTATAATATGATTTGCCGGAGATAATAGAATAAGAAATCATCCGGTTACTGCGTAAACGTTGAAGTGTTCGCTCACTGATTTTGAGAAAGGTGCATACTTCGTAACTGTCCACCCACATTTCGTCCGGGTTGGTAGTGCCATTTTCCTGATGATCTATCACGAATTTTGCTATGGCATTAATTTTAGAAATTAATTCTTTGTATGCTTGTGACTCTATTGTAATGACATCCATAATTGCTACTTATTGAATTGCTGCAAAGTTCGGAAGTTGCAAAAACGTAGAATGACAAGTTGCTATAACTATTTTTTAATTTTATCCTAAACTATTAATAATCAGAGTATTTCAGCGTTTGTTCTCCAAGGGTGTAAAGTGTGAATCTTTATACTGGGTATTTTGAGAAGAAAAAGGCATAAAAAAGCCCTGAAAAACTATATTTTTCAGGGTTAAAAATGAAAAAATTAGATAAGATAAACTTTATATTATCTTTATACTGATGTTTTTTTAATTTTCTGATAATGAGAAGTGTTTAGTAGCCATTTCTATTATTTTTCTATTGACCACCTGATATTTTACCTGTTATCGTCATCATTCATTTTCTTGATAAGGTTATCTCTCAATGAATCAAGGTATAATGTCCGGCTGTCTTTCCGGTTTCGGATATTCAAATAAATGCGGTAAAACTCTCCGGCATCGGTATTAAAAACATTACAGAAATAATCTATCAATTCTTTAATATCAATATTTCCATAATCAATGCTTCCTTTTGCATATATAGCATAAATCAATTCGACAAGTTCTGTTTTAGTTCCTGTCCAAGTGTGTTTTATACGGGGAAATTTTGAATTATCCATTTCGTTTTCAGGATGCTTTTCAAGTTTTTTTAATTCAGCATTGAGATAAATGCGGAGCATCTCATTAGCTAATATTTTAGAAACCTTGTAATCAAAACTGGTAGAAAAATTATTGTCTCTTTCAAAGTAGAAACAATCGACATTCAACTCAATATCGGGCTCTACCCTAAGGAAATAATAACGATCAAGGTGAGTTTTCTCTGTCCTGTAATACTGGTAAAAATCTAAATTTTTATCAAAATAATCTTTTATTCTGTCTAATTCCTTTATAATATAATTTTTCTGTGCCGTATCACTTCCGGTCGGTCGCTTAGTTTCTATTTTATAAATCTCCGAAAAATAGATTAATTTACTGAAAAGTTGGGGTTTGTACTCTTTAAAAAAACATATTTCTTCCTCATCATTTTTGAACTTATAATCGTTCAGTTTCATCTTTAGTTGTTGCATAATTCCTTTTAGCAACAGAACTGCTTTTTTAGCTTTCCTCAGAGATGGTTCTTCTACCAGCTCAATGGCTTCAAGTTGAACATTCACTTTTTCGATTATAGTATTGACATGTTTATTCATAAGGCTATATTTTAGGTACAAACCCCAACAGGGCACAATTAAAATTTCATTTTTAAAATCTTAATAGCGTTCAATATTGCTAATAACGATACTCCAACATCAGCAAATACCGCTTCCCATAGGGTTGCAATACCTCCTGCACCCAGAATCAATACAATTAGTTTTACACCAAAAGCCAGACTTATATTTTGTATAACAATCCGGCGTGTAGCTTTACCTATTGTTATAGCCGTTGCTATCCGGATCGGTTGGTCTGTCTGTATAATGACATCTGCCGTTTCTATGGCAACGTCGCTACCCAGTCCACCCATCGCAATGCCTACATTGCTCATGGCAAGAACAGGAGCATCGTTTATCCCGTCACCCACAAAGGCAATGTTATTACCCGGCTCGGATTTCAACTGCTCTACATATTCCACTTTTCCTTCGGGTAGCAGATCACCATGCGCCTGCATGATATTCAATTCCGTGGCAAGCTGTGAAACGATGGCCTGTTTATCTCCTGACAACATTACAATATTTTTGATACCCAACTCGTGTAAAGCATTCACGGCTGTGGCTGCATCCTCTTTCGGAGCATCCGCTACCAGAATATATCCGGCATACGTACCATCGATTGCACATACGACAATCGTTTCGGGTATGGTAGCTAATTCCAGTGGAAACTCTACGTTATTCTTTATCAGCAATTTCGGATTGCCTACCAGAACAACTTTACCATTGATAGAAGCCTGTAAGCCGTGGCCTGCGATTTCGTTGACAACATCCGGCTTAATTACTTCGATATTCTGTTCTTTGGCATATTCTACAATGGCTTTCGCTATGGGATGCGTGCTTTGCGTTTCAATCGAAGCTATCAAGTTCACAAGATCAGTTTCGAGCAAATGATTTGCCGGAATTATCTTTTGCACTTTGAAAACTCCCTGTGTCAGCGTTCCGGTCTTGTCCATCACCACCGTATTTACTTTGGTGATAGCTTCCAGATAGTTACTTCCTTTAAATAGTATTCCGTTCCGGCTTGCCGCTCCGATACCACCAAAATAACCCAATGGAATGCTGATAACCAATGCACAAGGGCAGGATATAACAAGGAATACCAATCCACGATATACCCAATCGTACAGAACAAAGTTGAACGCCGGATTAATAGCAGAGTATACCAGTGGTGCCAACACGATAAGCGCAGCCAATGCCACCACTATCGGGGTATAAATGCGTGCAAACTTTCGGATGAACTGTTCTGCCGGAGCTTTTTTCTCGGTAGCATTCTGCACAAGGTCGAGGATGCGTGCCAGAGCACTCATACCGAAAGACTTGGTAATCTTTATTCGCGAAACGCTGTCGGTAAGTATCATTCCGGCAAATACCTCTTCATTCCTGCGAATGGTTCGGGGAACGCTCTCGCCTGTCAGGGCAGAAGTATTGAACGATGCCGATTCATTCAGCATCACACCGTCCAGTGGTACACGTTCTCCCACCTTAACTTCTACAATATCTCCCACATTTACACTTGCTGCCGATACGGTTTCTGTTTTATCCATCCTGATAACAGTAGCTGTTTCCGGACGGACATCAAGCAGGGCGCTGATGCTCCGTTTGGCACGGTGTATTGCTGCTTCCTGAAAGAGTTCGCCTACGGCATAGAACAACATCACGGCAACGCCTTCGGGGTATTCTCCGATAAAGAACGCCCCGATGGTAGCTATGCTCATTAAAGTAAATTCGCTGAATACGTCTTTCTGCCGAATGGCTTCCCATGCCTCCTTCATTACTGGTAAGCCTACCGGAATGTAAGCGATGATATACCAAGCAAGTTGAATCCACTTATCAGCAAAGAACGATAGTCCGGAAGCGGAGAAGATAATGCCTGCAATCAGCATCACAAAGGATATAGCTGTCCGGATGTAACTTCTTTTCTGCGAGGTTTCCATTTCCTGTTTGTTTTTGTCAACAACACAATTCCCATCATTGCAATTTCCCATAACTATTTTGTTTTACGATTATATCTATACGGTTTACCTATATCCCCATTCAAAAACACAAACGAAGCAAGAGCGAAGAATATTCCAGCTACTAACACTTCTTTGAGTGGCCAGTTGTGGTAAAAACAATGTGTATGCGTACAACGCGAAACATAATACCAGAATAAACAGCCTGCGGTAATGCCAAAGGCTGTACTGGCAAGTATTATCAGCGTTTTAGCCCGTGAACTCAGCTTCTTTTTCTTCGGCTGAGCCGGGGTCTTTTTTCTTTTCTTGTTTGCCTTCTTTTTCATGGCGCATCACTATTAAAGTTCAACGGCTGCAAGTTCGGCAAATGCCAACTGGTAATCTCTTTCGGCGGCGAGTGTCTGGTTCACGTTGTCGTAGTACAATCCCATTTCAACCATGTAATCGAGCAGGGATATTTCGCCTGCATCGAGGGCTTTTTTCAACAGTATGGTATTGTTTACGTTTGCCAATGACCTGCGATACTTGTCGGCAGTTGTTTTCAGCCCCATTGCTTTGGAATACTGTATCTGAAGCTGGCTGTAAAACTGTTGCTTGGTATCGGCTTCCCGGCTTTGGGCAGCAGCTACGGCCGCCTTTGCCTGTTTCACCTGATTCTTATTCGACCATAGCGGTATGGAAATACCCAGCGAAACACCCTGATACCGTTGTCCGACTACTTTTTCACTCATATATCCGGCGGTAAACTTGGGCAGGTTCATGGCTTTGCTCAAGGATACCTGCTTTTGGCTTACTTCGATTTCGTTGCGGACGTATGACAGAACCGGGTTTTTATCTTCGGCCTGTACATACCAGTCGTTGAAGTTCAACGGAAGCTCACGGCTGCCATAGTCCGCCTCGTTAAATACGAGGTCGATACCGCCGTTCAGGCGTTTCAACTGGGCAAGGAGTGCATCGCGCTCTACTTCCATGCGCGATATTTCTCCTTGAATGGTAGAAAGGTTCAGGTTTACTTTGTTGTACTCTAAGATGCTTACGTCGCCCCTGTCCATACGGTCTTTATAACCTTTGGCAATGGTCTGGGCGTGCTCTAACCTTAGATATAGTTCTTTGAGCAGGGAGTTGTAATACACCAGTTCGACACAATATTGTTTGGCTTCGAGCAATATGTTCATGCGGTCGGCTCTGTACTGCCATTCCACAAGGTTGTTTCTACCATTAGCCAACCGGCTTTTCATTCCGGTGATGGTTGGTATGTCGAATGTCTGGGTGACACTAAAGTCGGTACGGTTGCCCACGTTTGAAGGGTTACCCCACAGATAATTGAAGCCTACCTCCGGGTCATCAAGGAAGATGCCGGTTTTGTTTTGCAGCTTATCCGCTTCGGCTTGTTCGCGGAGGGCTTTGAGGGTTGTATTGTTCTCTTCTATCGAAGACAATACAGGGTTGATGTTGTTCTGCGCATTGAGCGTTATGCCTGCGAAGAGTACCATCATGGTTATTATGATTGCTTTCATTCTAATTCAAATTTAGTGTTGTCTACTTCAGGTTCGTCGTTGTCCAATACTTCGGAGGTAACTACTTTCCTGTTTGTAATTAAATACATGATAGGGATGATAAAGCCATTGAGCAAAGTCGATGTGAGCAATCCGCCCAGGATAACTTTTGCCATCGGGCTTTGTATTTCGTTGCCCGGCAAGTCGCCGCCCAGTGCAAGCGGTATCAGTGCAAGACCGGAAGAAAGGGCAGTCATAAGGATAGGGTTCAGACGGTCTAACGAACCTGTCATTACCGCATCGAGTTTGCTGTGTCCTTCTTCAACGAGGTCATTGTATCGGGATATCAACAACATACCGTTACGTGTTGCGATACCGAAGAGCGATATAAACCCGATGATAGCCGGAATACTCATAACGCCGCTGGTAAAGAAGATGGCAAAAACACCACCGATTAGTGCAAGCGGCAGATTGAGCAGGATAACAACGGACTGGTTTACGCTCCTGAACTGTGCAAATAGCAGCATGAAGATAGCCAGTATGGAGAAGATTGAGGTAATGAGCAGGGTGCGTGATGCTGCCTGTTCGCTCTCAAACTGTCCGCCGTATTCAATGTGATATCCTTCGGGCAATTCTATTGTTTCGTTTACGATATTCTGAATGTCGTTTACTACCCCACGCAGGTCACGTCCGGCAACGTTGGCCGATATGACTATCTTACGAGCCACGTTCTCCCTGTTGATTGTATTGGGGCCTGTGGACGATGTTACCTCTGCAATGTTGCTCAACGGTATTTTACGTCCGTTGGCATCGACTATCAGGCTCTTTATCCGTTCGGCTGTTTCGCGGCTGTCGTCGTTTACCTTTAATGTGAGGTCGAACGAGCGGTTGTCTTCATATACCTGTGAAACAACTTCACCTGCAAGCATAACGTTTACTATCTTCGCAAAGTCGGGTAAGGTAATGCCGTATTTCGCCATAACTTCCCTTTTGGGTTCTATTCTCAACTGCGGACGTTCCACCTGTTGCTCTACGTTCAGGTCGGCCATGCCTTCAATGTCCTGAATGTTTGCTTTTATCTGGTTACCGATGGAGAACATCTTATTGAGGTCTGTTCCGAACAGCTTGATAGCGATGTTGGCACGTGTACCCGATAACATGGCATCGATACGGTGCGATATGGGTGCGCCTATTTCGATATTCACTCCCGGAAGAACTTTCATCTTTTCACGCATTTCGGCGAGTACTTCGTCTTTGGAACGTTTGTCGAGGATGAACGGCGCTTCGATTTCGGATACGTTGACACCGAGTGCGTGTTCGTCGAGTTCGGCGCGTCCTGTTTTGCGTCCTACGGTTTGTACTTCGGGTATGGATAATAGCATTTCTTCGGCAATGCGTCCCATCTTGTCGGATTCTTCAAGTGATATGCCGGGCATACTACTGATGCTTATGGTAAAAGAACCTTCGTTGAATGGAGGCAGGAAGCTACGGCCTAACGAGAAGAAGATAACGATTGCCACTACCAGTACGGCGCCTGTGCTGCCAAGTACCCACTTCTTATGAATGAGTGTCCACTTCAAAGCCTTTTCGTACACCACTTTCAGCTTTCTTACTACGTAGGGTTCGCGTTCGGGCTTATCGCCTTTCTTGGGTTTGCCCAGCAGGTAGCTACACAATACCGGAGTAAGGGTTAAGGCTACGATAGTAGATGCTATCAATGCCATGATAAAGGCTACTCCCAGCGGTGCAAGCATACGGCCTTCCATTCCTGAAAGGAAAAACAACGGCACAAAGCTGGCGATGATGATAAGCGTTGAGTTCAATATCGGCATACGCACTTCTTTGGAAGCATCGAACACGACGTTAAGAACGGTTTTCTGTTGCTCTATGGGTTTCTGCCGGTTCTCGCGCAATCGCTTGAATACGTTTTCCACATCGACAATAGCATCATCTACGAGCGAGCCGATAGCAATAGCCATACCTCCTAAGCTCATGGTGTTAATGGTTAATCCCATGAATTTGAGGGAGAGTATCGCAAAGACTAATGAAAGCGGTATCGTTACCAGTGATATCACGGTTGTACGGGCATTCATCAGGAAGATAACGAGTACGATAACCACGAAGATACCACCTTCGTAGAGTGATTTCTGTACGTTATTGATGGAGTTGTCGATAAAGCGTGCCTGACGGAAGATGTCGGTTGTTACCTTTACATCTGCCGGAAGCTGTTTTTGTAAGTCGGCCAATGAGGCATCGAGTTTGTCGGTCAGTTCGAGTGTACTTGTCGAAGGTTGTTTGGTAACGGTTATCAGTACGGCAGCTTTGCCGTCGTTGGATGCCAAACCCAGTTTCGGGGCTTTATCGCCTATTTTTACTTCGGCAATGTTTTCTACAAGGATAGGAACGTCGTTAACGGTTTTGATAACGGCTTTTCCCAGTGACGGTATTTTATTGGTTGAGAGCACGCCACGGATGATAAATTCGTTTCCGTATTCGTACAGTACGCCTCCTGCGGCGTTCTGGTTCATTTCGGTTACGACGTCGATTACTTCATTGAGTCCAACGTTGTAATGCTTCATCTTTCCGGGGTCGAGCAATATCTGGTATTCTTTGATTTCACCACCGAGAACGGTTACCTGTGCCACACCACCTGTTGATAATAAACGAGGGCGGATAGTCCAGTCGGATAAGGTACGCAAATCCTGTAGCGAGGTTGAGTCGGCGGTCACACCGATAATCATCAACTCACCCAATATGGACGATTGCGGCCCAAGCGTTGGATTACCAACGTTAGAGGGTAACTGGTCGTTGACTACGGCTAACTTTTCGGATACAATCTGACGGGCACGGTAGATGTCCGTTCCCCAGTTAAATTCTACCCATACGATAGAAAAGCCTGTAGTGGAGGATGAACGCACACGGCGCACATCGGTAGCACCGTTCAAAGCGGTTTCGACAGGGAATGTAACGAGCCGTTCGACTTCTTCGGGAGCCATGCCACGAGCCTCTGTCATCACCACAACGGTGGGTGCATTGAGGTCGGGGAATACATCGACTTCCATGTTTACGGCTGTATAGGTTCCTGCCAGCATAAGCAGCAGGGATGCCACTAAAACAACGACACGGTTGTTCAGCGAGAATTTTATTATCTTGTTCAACATACTGATTCGTGTTTTAGTGATTAGTGACTATGTCCTTCGGGCATTACGGAAGAGGTTGCTGCCAGTTTCACCTGATACACACCTTTGGTAACTACTTTGGCTCCGCGTTGAAGACCTGCAAGTATTTGCACACGTTCGCCGTTGTTCTGTCCGAGGGTTACTTCTTTCTTTGTGTATTCTTCGTCGCCTATTTGCAGGTACACGAAGTTCAATCCCTGCTCTTCGGTAACGGCTGAAACAGGAACGGATATGACATTGTCCTGCAAGGTGGAAAGCAGATATACTTCGGTATAAGCTCCGGGAATAATGTCGCCCACGTTATCGAACTCAAAGGTAACAGGGATGTAGAAAGACTGGTCGGTGCTTGCTTTACCGAAAGACAACAGGCGTCCGTTCAGTTCCGAAAGTTTATACAACTGATTGTCATAGGCAGGCTTAAAGTTGGCGCTGCTGATGCTTTTCAGTATCTTAAAGTTGTTTTCGGATACTTCGGCACGTAACTGCAAACGCCTGTTCTGCGATACGGTTGCAATGGGCTGACCTACTGAAACATATTCGCCCTGTGCAACAAGTCTATTCTTAATATATCCGCCGATAGGGGAAGTTACACTTACGCCCGATGCTGTCATGTTGCCTGCCTGTGCCTGATAAACTGTTTTCGCTGTTTCGTAGCGCAAACGAGCCTGTTCAAAATCCTTAGCGGAAATAATCTGTTCTTTTACCAATGATTCGGCACGTTGGAACTCTTTCTGGGCGGTTTCATATTCAATCCGCGCTTTTACGGACGGGTCGCCTTCCAACAGTTTCTTTGCTGAAATAGTTACAATGGGTTGTCCGGCTTTCACGGCTGTACCGTCTGTTATGGACGGATTGGTAAATGATACAATACCGTTGGATGTAGCTGCAATAACAGCTTCGTCACCTTGCGAGGCTTGTATCTGTCCGCTTGTTTTGATGGAGTTATAAAAGCTGCCGGGTGCAACGGTTTCTGTCTTCAGGTCAACAAGCTGGGCTTGCTGTTTTGTGAAGAGGATTTCGTCGGCGTGACTTTCTCCCTTTGCTTCGGCTTCGTGGTCGTGTCCATCACCCTCTGAGTGTTTATGCTCTTTATCGTTTGAATGATCATGTCCATCACCTTCGGAATGGTCATGGTCTTTTTCATTCGCATGGTCGTGACCGTCGCCGTCCACATGTTCATGCTTGTCTTCTTTTTCGTTCTCTGTTTTTTGATTTGAATTACATCCGGTCAACAACATGGCTGTAACAATGAATAATCCTATAATATACGTTTTCATTTTTTTATTATTATGTTACGGAAGTACGGCACAGGCATTGCTACACAGGCATAGCCCGGCACGCAAATTACCGATACTTCAATTTGAAATAATTGAATTTAATTCTCGAAATTCTGATGTGTAAGAAATAGTACGGCTTATTTTGGACACGCACAGGCACTCAAAACAAGGTACATGGAAATAAATGAAATGCTTAAACGTGTATATAGGGAGGGCCACGCAAACCATTGAAGTGGTTTGCTTCTGCGGATGTGTAGAAAACAATGTACTCGCCGTAATCTGTTCCTGAACCGGAAGCAATGTTGCCGAATGCAAAGTTGTCCGCAGCTAAATAATAGAGTGGGAATAAATGGATGATATGGTTGTCAGTACAAGATGAAACCTTGCATTGGTTTTCTTCATGCGATTGCGGTACAGTATATTCTGCATCGGCTATACAGGTTTCTCCCTGCTGGCTTTCGAATGGAATGGTGCTGTGTGAGGTGTGTTCGTCGTTAACGTTGTTATCTTCGTCGCATATTTCGATAATCATGCACGCCAACCCTTTGTGGTGGTGATGGGGCACGACTGTCATTATCAGTAGCAGGAGGCTTGATAATGCGATAAATGCTATGGAGATAATCTTTTTCACTAACGTTTTTTATTAACTGGTGCAAATATATATATAAATGGAGTGCAACTAAGTTGCATTACGAGAACATTTTCCGCAATAACCTTTAATAACAAAATTTGCGTCTTCCATTTCAATACCATCGGGTAGCTCCAGCTTAGGTACAACCACGTTTTCGAGGCAAAATGCTTTCTGGCAGTAATTACAATAAAAATGTATGTGGAAATCGTCCTGACCGCAATCGCAATTGTCTTGGCATACGGAATATTTCATGGAGCCGGAACCATCGTCGAAATTATGAATGATTTTCTTTTCGTGAAAAAGATTGATGGTACGAAATATAGTAGACTTGTCTATGTCGAGCAAATCTTTTTCAAGATCGCCCAAACTGAATGCACGATTATAACCCAGCATGGCATTTAGTATTAATATGCGTGGCGTTGTGGGCTTGATGCCGTTTGCGTCTAATATGTTTATGACTGAATTATCCATTGTTCAAATTTAAATGATATTTTTAATATGGTAACAAAAAAGAGGTGCAGAAAGTTAATTATCAAAAACAGGTATTTAAAATTGCATTGACATGGATAAACCGCCCTGCTGACCGGTATAGTACGGATAAAAAGCAAGGTTGGTCTTTTTATTTTTATTCTTTCCGCCATTAAATAGCTTATTTTCGACAGTAGGGTATAACCAATATGCAAGTTTTGTACTCAAAATCCCTAATCCGGCACCAAATGCTACATCGCCCACCCAATGCTTATTATTATAGATACGGAATGCTCCTGTTCCGGCGGCAATAGTATATCCTGCAATTCCGTACCAAATAGAAACATCTTTATATTCCTGCCAGAGAAATTCGGCACCCATAAAAGCAATTGCCGTATGTCCTGATGGAAATGAATTCCTTGCTGATTTATCCGGTCTTTCGACTTTTGCCGTATATTTTATACCGTTCACTGAAGCAGCTGTAAATATACTTGCCATTCCCAGAATTATGGTGCGGTCTTTGAAATTATGTTTTCCTTTTATGCCTGCTAAATTCAGCGCATATACGCTGGCTGCCGGAACATACTGGGTAATGTCGTCTATCTGAAATTTTTCGGGCTTATGGGTAATAACTTCGTGTCCAATGGCATAATTTAGTAAACGGTTTTTAGGTGCAAGAGTGACTTCAATTGTTCCGTAGAGCATTAAAACTCCCGGAATAATAAGTTGCTTATATGAAAATGTGTGCTCGTCGGAAACTGAGATACTGTCATTATAGGATGTTTCAATTCCGTCAGTTACGGGCAAAGCTTTTATTGGTATGAGAAATAAGATTATTACCGTAATGAATGATATAATTACTTTTGATGTTAGATACATAGCTTTTAAATTTGAAGTGTTGTTGTTTTTAGATAAAATAACTGAGCTCAACCTGCATGAAAATAACACGGACAACATATCTTTTCATGGCTCTTACTAAGAGGTTAACTTGCCCGGCTGGGAAAACATGGGTGTTGCCAATGATTTCGGAAGAATCAGGTATACCACACATACGCATACAAGGATCTACTGTTATGCTTGCAGCAAACGTTTACATTATGGATATGATTAAAATGCGATTACCCTGATATATCAGGCGTGCCGATAGGGTGGAGCACGTAAACTATTGTGCCGGTTTAATTGTGCGGATTGATAATGTGATATACACTCTCCGTAATTCGTATCGGAAGTAGTTGATTCGGTCAGGAAACTTAATAAATGCACAGGAAGAATAAATAAGGTTAAAAAGTTAAGATTGTCTTTGCCTGAAAGGATTTGATTGATTATTTCGTGCTCCGAAGCCGGTATGATTACATCGAGTTCGGTAATGCAGAAATTGTCGTGTGTGTTTGGTTCAGGCACTTCTTCATGATGGGTATGTTCATCATTGTAGGTATTGTCATTTTCGCATAGTTCCATAACAATACAGGCTATTCCGGCATGATGATGGTGAGGTATCACTTTCAGTACCAACATAAGTAATGTTGATAATGACAATATGGATATAATGAGATACCTTTTCATACCTTATATTAACTTTGGATTATGCTGATTATTGTTTCAAGTATCAAAAAGCGGAGTTTTTACAGCGGATTCAATAAGATGGGATGAACCCTTTTATTGAATCCATACTGTGATTGTGTATTTTAGTGATGTTTGCCGTCATTGTGTTGATGACCATTCTTGTCATGTGTTCCGTGGTCACTTCCATTGTGATGAGTTCCATCATGGTTGGTTCCTGAATGGCCGGAGTATGCACATACCGAATGTGTACCGTCGTTGTAGATATCGCAGTTATCGTGGTTTCCTGCTGCACATTGTTCAGCAACACTTGCCTGATAAGCGGCTACATCATCAAAACCTAAAGCGGCGGCTCGGGCTTCAATGTCCTGCTGAAATGTGGTTCCGAAATCATCGTGATCGTCATTACTACAGGCAGCGAATGTTACTGCAAATACGGTTACGGCTACTAAATAAAATAACTTTTTCATGTTCATCTTTATTTTTAATTTATTAATGATATTCATTGTTGAAGCGCTTTCATTTATATACCGTGTCAGTGAGGTTTTACCCTACAGTCAAAGATAAAAATTTTAAATAAATGATGATTCTATTTTAAATAAACTGTTAAAAATCAGAATGTAACTTCCAGAAAGACTGTCGGTGTAAATGGAGTTGCCTTTGTGAAGATATTTGTTGCATTGTTTTGACTGGAAATTTGATAGTTGTATTTTATATTCTTAGTGCCGAACACGTTTAATAGCGACATACCCGCTTGCAATCTTACTTTTTTTATTTGTGTTCGGTATGTAGCACTTATATCGAAACGGCTATATGTCTCGTCAGAAGAATTCGTATGCTCGTGCTCTGAACTGTGTCCCCCTTCTTCGCCGCCTTGTCCATGTCCATGACCTCCGGTAGAGATATAGGCAAAGCCTGTACCGTAAACGTAACTCAAAGAAAAATAGAACGGATTGAATGCTCCGATACCTCCGATTTTTATTTCATGCGACAGTTCATTTTGAGGTTTACTAAGGCTATTGATGGAATATGAACCGTATAAAGTATGGTTTCCGATCTGTTTTTTAGCAAACAGGTCTGCGCCTAAAATTGTATTATCTATTTTATAGACGATGTTATCCAAAAAAAACTGACTGTTTTTTGTCTTTTTATGATACCCCTCCAGACTGACCAAAAAACCGTTTTTGCTGTATGCAATGCCTGCGGTAGTGTGCATTGCTTTTGTAAAGGTACTGTCCGCCATAGTCCATACAGTTTGGAATCCAGATTCATCATACTGATATGTGGTACGGGTAAGGAACTGGTTGTAAAGCCCCCATGATGCGGTTGCAGTCAGTTCTTCCGATAGTTTATAAGATCCTGACAAACGGGGTTGTACATATACTTTTTTATTCAGGGGCATATCCACTCGTATGCCTGCGTTCAAAGACAGTTTACCCAATAATATATTATCATTCACATAAAAGGTAGGTTTTTCCAGTTCTCCGCACAAATCATTCAGGCTGACCCGATATTGCTGCCACTCTCCGCCAATTTGCACTTTGTTCCGGTTTCCGATATAAAAGTCATGGTTGAGTTTTATCGAAAATTCTTGTACCTCATTATCCAGATGACTGACATCTTCTGTTGTAGGTTTTTTATTCCCAACGATCGCAAGGTTATCTAATAGAGAGGTAAGCCGTGAAAATGCAGCCACAATTTTAGTAGCCGAACCATTTTCCCATACCCGTTTATAAGAAGCTGCTCCGCCATATTGCCTGTTCTTTTCAGATGCGTTGATGTCGTACTCATCCGGTTGGCCTACCGAGAATTTAAAGCGGTCGTCGGCCCCATACAAGCTGATATAATAGGAATCATCCCGATATGCCTTTCCTGATAATTTGATATTGGCATCCCTGAAATGGTAGTCCGGTTTGATATATACATCTGAAAGGCTTTGCGGATTATTGCCATTACCGGAAAAATCAACTTTTTCATTGTTATATAAGTTGTAAAAAGTTTGCCTGTAAGCAGCAGAAATATTCAAATTCTTTGTCAGGGGAGCCGAAGCAAAGAGATTCATTGTATAATTGCTGATGGCCGCCTTTACTGCCGGGACATCAAAGTTGCCGTCTATACCGGTTATCTCTGTAACAGCTCCGATACGTCCTCCCTGATTAGAGCCGTATCCGCCTTTCATAATGCGTATGTCTTTTACCATATAGGGATTTACTGAACCGATATGGTCGTTATAGTTCTTTATACCGAACAAGGTATATCCGTCGTATGTTATTTTGCTCTCGCCCATATTACTGCCCCACACGATCATATCTTCAGATGGTTCGCCCGATGCCCTTACACCGGGCATCATGCGCATCAGATTGAAAATGGAATTGTCGATGCTACCGGGAATATATTTGGCTACCTGATGATTAATTCGCATTTCGCCGGGATTTCCACCGGACTGTATCAGCATGGTAGAGGGAACGGAATTGATAACGACTTCATCCATTGTATATGCCAAAGGGTTAAGGCTGATAAGATTGAATCCGGTTGTTATTATCGTATCTCGTTTTACATATCCCAGATATTGAGCTTGAATGTTCAGCTTTCCTTTTCTTTCGGTGCGGAATGTGAAATAGCCTGTCTCGTCTGTGGATATGATGCCATCGCGAGTAGTAATATAAGCATAGGGTAAACTTTCACCACTTTCGGCATCGGTAAGGTTGCCGGAATAGGTGTAATATTTCTTTTCTTCAATGACAGGCAGAATTGTCTGTACTGGTTTTACAGAAGGGCTGATAACATACACACCATTGATTTTCTCATATTGGAAAGGTTTATCTTTCAGTAAGAATGAGATGGCCTGTTCGGCATTGCCGAACTGCCGGTTGATGGTAATGCGGTATTTGGAAAGGGCGTTGTCGTCGAAAGAGAGTTCAACATGCAGACTTCTCAATACATCGTTCAACGGTTTGTCTTTAACGACTAAATGCAGCTCCTGTGCGGACGCTGCAATAGTATTCATCAGAATTATAGCGAGTATGAAAAGTATTTTCTTCAATTATTTCATTTTAAATTCAATACCGAACGGTTTACCTACGATTTTCAGTACATCTTCGGGGTTCTGTGTTTTGGTAAAGTTGCCGGAGTAAAGGTAATCTAAATTTGAGCCGGGCTGTACGTTTATATCGTATTGTCTTTCAATTTCCTGTATAACTTCTACCAACGGCACGCTTACGAAAACAAATCTGCCTTCTTTCCAATTAATAGCCTCTTTGGCATTTTCAATGTTTGCGGTTATCAGTTGATTATTATTCAGAATAGCCTGCATATTGGGAGTAAGGACTACGGATGTGGCTTTATCGGCTACACTCACTTTTCCGGTAAGACAGGTTACGGCATATTTGTCGGCACGCGAGAAGATATTGAAACTGGTACCGAGCACGCTGACTGTATAATCACCGGAACGAACGTCGAACTTACTTCCTTTCTCAACTTCAAAATAAGCTTCTCCCTGAAGCTCGACATTGCGTGAAACCATCCACCAAAAGGGTTTATAGGTGATTTTACTTTCTGCATTCAGTTCTACCTTCGAACCATCGGGCAACGCTACTGCCAGATGAGATCCTCTACCTGCTGTTTCGCTTTTGGTATAAAGGAAAGCGATGCCGGGCAATAGTATAACGATGGTTGCAACTGCTGCTGCAACATATAGCCATACAGGTTTCCTGCGAGGTTTCATTTCGATTACTTTTGGGTTGTCTTCCAATTGCTCGAACATATCGTTCCAGATATCTTCTTTGCTTTTGCTCCACTTTGGAGTTATTTTAATGTCTTCCGTTTTCATATTATCCTAAATTATAATAATTGAGCCCTGAGATATTGCAAAGCGCCACTCATTCGCTTTTCCACAGCTTTCACACTTAGTTGCAGACATTCGGCAATTTCGTGATATTTCATTTCATCGTTTCTGTTCATGAGAAATACAACACGTTGTATTTCGGGCATCTGTTCGAGTGCTTTGGCATACATGGAGGATAGTTCCTGAAAATTTAATTCTTCTTCGGGAGATAGCTGAGATTGTTCCTGCGTTGTCATGCTTTGCTCATAATCCACACGGCTGTTATTCTTCCGATAGCTGCTTATGATCATATCGTTTGCAATTTTATAAAGCAACGGCTTTAACTCCAATGCATTAAGCTGCTCCCGTTTCTCCCATATCTTCATAAATACATCCTGAGCCATATCGGATGCTGCATCTACATCGCCACAGCGATAGTAGATGAAGCTTCGTATCGTATCGAAGTACTTGTCGAATATCTGTTTGAACTCTGCTTTGTTTAACATCCTGCTGGACTGTTTTTTAATATACCGTTTGAAAGGGTGAATACCCTACATGAAATTATAAAAATTTTTGGTAATCAATTTTCAACACACCCGAATCATATACTTTTGTCTTTATTATTTTCCACTTAGATTCCTTATTTTGTTCAAGAAATAGAGGTATTCCTTTGCCTAAAATTACAGGAAAGTAGCAGATTTGCATTTCGTCAACCAAATCTGCTTCGAGTAACATTGAAGTCAATTCTCCACTACAACATACGTCATTTGTTTCGGATACGGCCAAATTACATCCATATTCATAATTTCGCGATAAGTACGACCGCCCATAATGACCGTATCAACCGAAGACAATAGTTCTTTATAGCCGTAATCTGTCTTTTCCGGATTTGGAAATCCGGTGAGCCACTCCAAACTACCATCCGGTTCGGCGATGCGTTGATCAAGAGATGCGGCGATATACAGGATAATCTTTTTCATATTTTTGAATTTAATCGTTCATACCATTGGTCGCTATATAAAAAAAAGCGTGGGACACGCATGTTCCATTGCGAGGCACTGGTATGCCCTTAGAAGAAACAAGCAACCCACGCCATACTTTCGCATAGCATGAACATGCGCTTTGTCTCTTCTAATTGAAAGTTACCAGTTTTCGCAATGAGACGTTCAGCGAACGTTATGTTATATATAAACGGGTATACCCGCTATAATTCTATTTATCTTTTGCAAAGATACCAAATTTGTTTATGGTATTAAAAGCTTTTCTATTTAGAATTTTGGTGCAAGGTGCAAGTATCTATATAGATAGACTTGCACCTTGCACCAATCTTAAATAATTAGTGTTCAGGACACTTGCTTATTTGAAAATATGTTGTATCTTTGAACCCAAGAGATAGGCAGACAAATAGCAGCCAAGAGCGGTCAAAAAAGGGAATCTACAACCTTTTGCTAATTCGTAACCTATGACATTTTTTTAAAAAACAATCATTTGATTATCAAGACATAAGGAGAAAGGTTCATAATCAGTACAAAAGCCTACAAGTTGTTGACTTGTAGGCTTTTTTTTTCAATATGTCCGTCACAAAAGACACGAAAAAGCCCCCAAAAGACACAAATTTGTGCCTAAATCGATACCGATTCCGTTCCGGACAAAAACGGTAACGATTTGTCCAAAATTGACCTCTCGCTGTCCTAATTTGTACAGTCTGTATATATCTCACAATTAATATATTAAAAGTAATTTTGTAACATTGAAAAGTGAGATTATGAAGAGTACATTTAAAGTCCTTTTCTACCTGAAAAAAGGGTCGGAAAAGCGTAACGGGGAGGTGTCGATTATGACAAGAGTTACCGTTGATGGAAAAGTTTGCCAGTTCAGTACGAAACAAAGCATCCTTCCCGAGAACTGGAATGTGAAAGCAGGAAAAGCCACAGGAAAGTCTGCCGGCCAAATCAACAAGCTGCTGGATGACATCAAAGCTTCCCTCAACCAAATCTACCACGAACAACAGCGGCGGGACAACTACGTTACCGCCGAAAAGGTAAAGAATGAGTTCCTGGGTCATTCAGAGAATCATGCGACATTACTGGATCTGTTCGTGAAGCACAACAACGATGTGAAACAACTCATCGGTATATCCAAATCCGCATCTACTTATCAAAAGTATGAAGTAACCCGGAAGCATCTTGAGAACTTTATAAGACACAAGTACAACTTGTCGGACATTGCACTGCAAGAGATAAACCTAATGTTTATCACCGATTTTGAAGTGTATCTTAAAACGATCTGCAAATGCAATTCCAACACCACAGCCAAATTTATGCAGTTTTTTAAGCGCATCGTTCTGATTGCCAGAAACAACGGAATAGTTATTGGCGATCCTTTTGCGAATTACAAAATCCGGCTGCAAAAAGTGGATAGAGGCTATCTTACGGAAGATGAAATCAAAAAAATACTAGAACTCAACCTTGTATCAGAAAGGTTGGAACATGTTCGTGATTTATTTATCTTTTCTTGTTTTTGCGGTTTGGCTTACATAGATGTGGCAGGTCTTAGAAAGGAGCATATCCGCAAATCGTTTGACGGCAACCTTTGGATTATGACCAAACGGGTGAAGACAGGCACAGATGTCAATGTCCCGTTATTGGATATTCCCAAAATGATCCTGAACAAGTACAAAAATAAGCTCCCAAATGGGGAAATCCTTCCAATAATCAGCAACCAGAAACTAAATTCATACCTGAAGGAGATTGCCGATCTGTCCGGAATCAGAAAGAACCTTACTTTCCACATGGCTAAACATAGCAAAATTCACAAGTGGCTATATTTCAGCGAATTGTGACAATGAAAAAGAAAAGTTGGTAACGATAAGGAAACCAGCGATGTTCTATATTCTTCCCTATTTTGCATTTTCAAAGAATCGCTTTTGAATACGACAAAGGTAATATTATCTGTGGAGAAAGACGAAACTTTCTCCGTTTTTCTTTTCTAATAATTCTCTGTTCAGACAACAGCTTTATTCCTTTCGTCTCATTATTCATTGTTATGGCAGTCTTTCTTGTGAAGACTGCCTTTCATTTTTTTCGCTCTGTCCTCTCCGGTGTTCCTCTCCACGTTCCATTCTATGTATTCGCATCGGGATCGGTTGTTCGTTGTCAGCGGCAAAGGTAGTTTCGGGCTTTCACGGACAAAAAAGGTCGGAGCGGCAAGCCGTTACGACGACAATCTCCACACTTCCATTTCATTGCAGGTAGTATTCTCGCCGTAAAACCTTGTTTGTCCTGAGCCCTACCTTTTTACGCCACTGAAACGAAAACGACAGACCCGACGGAAAGACGCATAAAAAATGTCGGAAACACGAGGACAGAGAAAATGAAAAATGGAAACTCAACTCCCTCACCTCTGGAATCCGCATAAAATCAAAAAAATCAGACAAGATGAAACTGAGATACAGAATATCAATTTGGGTGGCACTTGCACTCGCAGGCTCTCTCCTTTGGGGTGGAAGTGTCTGGCTTTGGCTGACAGGGATATGTGTGGGAAAACTTCTCTTTCGGCTGCTCCTCACCATCGTTTTGGCAATCGCAGTGTACATCTTGGCTTATGCCCTCATCATTGGGGGAATATTTTGGTTACTCATTTCTTAAATACGCTCATATATGAAAAGAAGAAGCAAGACAATCGCATAGCAATGCAAATACTATGAGGTGGACAACATCTTCGAGTATATGGTACCGGTTTTCCTCAACGGAAATATCTCCGCCTTGGGGGAATAAGATGTAATATTTTAACATACTGATATTTACGATATTGCAGTAACATAAAAGCAGATGACTTTCAATTTAGTATCATTTTAGCACTATTATTCAGCCACTGCAACAATCTAAACAACGAAACAAATTCTATCATAGGATTGGGAATGGGCTTGATTTGAATTTACTTCTAAAAATCGCATAAAATACATTTTGTGACTATATTTCGTAATTTTTCCACTAAAACACGAATCATAGTTTGCTGTGCAAGATTTTATTTGTACATTTGCACCGTGTAATAGATAAATTCAACGAATATGATAGCAGAATTCAACATTGAAAATTTTTTCTCAATAAAGTCTCCACAAAAGATAAGCTTTGAGCCGTCGTCAGATACTTTTATGTCTGATGAATATTCGTATGAAGTTAAGGATGGGATAAAGTTGCTGAAAGTAGGCATCATATATGGCGCTAACGCTTCCGGCAAAACCAACATCTTGAATGCTGTTGAATTTTTCAGGATGCTTGTGCTTAGGATGCCCAAAGACCGAAACGAGAAAACTGGGGTTGTTCCTTTCATGCTGGATGATACATCAAGGAATGAAAAGACTAAGATGTCAATGGTATTCTATATCGGTCAGTCGAAGTATATCCTTACTTTTGAATTGGATGCAAAATATATCCATTCCGAGACACTGATTGTTTATGATTCTATCCGACCTACCAAATTGTATAGCCGCAGTTATGATGCAGCAACAAATTTCACGACAATAGATTTCGGTGTAAATCTGAAAATGACAAAGAAAAGCCAAGATGTGATTTCCGGCAACACTATTAATAATTGCAGTGTGCTTGCTGCATTTGGTAAAAGTAATGTGGAGCGGACGAAACTAAATGATGTGTACGATTACTTTGCCAAACAAGTAAAAGAAGTGCTGGCACCGGGTATGTTACTTTCGGGCTATGTCAAATCACGATTGGACAAAGACGAATCGGGCGACTTGAAGAAGTTCATCCTAAACTTCCTGAAAACCTCTGACTTCAACATAGAAGATGTTGCATTACACGAAGAGGAGGAATTAATTACCCCTGAACTGGAGCAACTGATTCAGAACGCCCCTATTGGTGATGAAGCAAAAGCCGATATGCTTAGAAAGGGGAAAATCACAAATACCGAATTGACATTCAAACATAAAGCTGGCGACAAACTTTATGATTTGTCGGAAGAATTCGAATCCAACGGTACAATGAGGTTTTTGGGTATGGCCGTAATTTTGAATTTCTTGCTAAAGACCAATCGGTTTGTTCCTATTGATGAAGTCGAAACAAGCATCCATTACGAACTGCTGGCTTATTTTATAAAAGTCTTTTTAGCGAATAGTGAAGGAACATCGCAAATGCTGTTGACAACGCACGACATTAATCTTCTCAATGAGGATTTTATTCGCCGTGATACGATATGGTTTACCGACAAAGACGAATTGGGTGAAACTAAAATAGTGCGTTTGTCCTCTTTGGGGCTACATAAGAATCTCTCTCCATATAATGCCTATAAACAAGGTAAATTAGTAAAACTGCCGTTCCTTGGCAGTCAGTATATCAACTTAAACGACTGACAATATGGGACGAACAGTAACAAAAAGTATCGCCATCATAGGCGAAGGAGAGACCGAGTGGTTCTATTTCGACTCTTTGAGAGTAGCATGTCGCTACCCTTTCAAGGTTGCGCCTGATTTTCCGCAGCATAGCGACATCAATCATATTCTAAAATTGGTTGAATCCTATTTGAACAAACAATATGATTTTATCGTATGTCTGTTTGATATGGACAGACTATTTCAGTTTCCATCGGAAATGAAATTGTATCAGCGAGCAAAGAAGAAATATGCTGCAAAGATATATGCCGGAAGGGTGATGTTTGTAGAAACTAATCCTTGCACAGAGTTCTGGTTCCTCCTACATTTCTTGCCTAATATTGTTTGTCGGAGATATGAGAATTACGACCAACTGCTTCCTGAATTGCAAAAGTATATGCCGGGGTACGAGAAGACAAAACGGTATTTCATATGCGCCAATCTTTACAAATATCTGACAGAGAATGGTGATTTGGAACGTGCGATGTCTAATTCCGAGAAGTTATGCCAACTCTGTCAAGAATCACCTGATGATTTGATAGCGTATTCTGAGGTGCATAGAGTGATAGAGTTGCTAAACAACGCTTAAAAATAATCAAATTTTAAAGAAATATGGGCTTTGATGAGAACAAACATTTAAGAGAAGTATTAGACACCCACAAAATGTGTCACGTGCAAGAGTTCGTGAATAAAGTAAAAAAGCGTAGAGAGGAGATTAAGAGCAAAATGCACGACCATTATGGTTGCGACAAGTATTCATCGTTTGGCTCTGGCAGTTTTGCCAAGCATACCGCCACTAATGTTAAATTCGACCTTGATTTGGTTGAACCATTCAAGCATAATGCCTTTGGAACATTACAGGAAATGTTTGACAGTGTACACGATTTTCTTGCAGAAGAATATAAAAACAGCAATGTAACTATTCGCAAGCAAAAGGTTTCTATTGGCGTAAGTTTTCCTATTGAAGAGGGAGATGAGAGGCCAGTTGAAATTGATGTAGTACCTGGTAGGGAACTAAGCGATGACGACTATCTTGATTCGCGCGACCTAAATTTATGTTTTAATGAAGATCATTGGGGATTCAAGAAAGGGACAAGCCAGAAAACGAACATCCAGAAGCAAATTTCGCATATCGAAGGTAAGTCGAATGAGCGTCAGATTATCCGCCTGCTTAAAATATGGAAAAAGCAAAAGGATAAGAAATACAAGTCGTTCGTTATAGAACTGGCTGTAATAAAAGCCCTTGATGGTTATTATGGTGATAATGGTCTTTGGCAAGATTAAAATTCACAATGGAGTATCTACGTGACCACATAGCAGAAAGTAGTTTTCATCTTTATGATCCAGGTAATACTAATAACGATGTTATAGCGGCAATGCAGGACTATGATAGACAATCGTTTAAATCGGATATGGAAAGTATGCTCAACAATATAGACAGTAATCCCAATGTGTACCTGCCTTACTACTTCAAGGTAAACGAGAAGTATAACGGATATAAAGAGAAGGATGCGGGTACGGCTTACCCTACAAGTACAAAACGATTCGGATAGTATAGAATATGATGACGGCAGATAAAATAAAGAAATTGATAGGTACCCTTTCTGGAGTTAGCCTTATTGATGATTTTACCATCGATGAGGCTGGCTCGATGAAAGGCCGTATTGCTGTGGCTACAAGCCAAAACAATACAGATTTGGAATGGAATGTAGAAATCAGCCCTACCTACCCGTTTAAAGCAATGGGCAGTGAACCTATCCATTTTCAAAATAAGAATCTGCTAGACTATCCGCACATTATGCAAGGTGGTAATCTTTGTATGCATCCTGCGGAATATGATAATGCTGAAAGTCAGTTTGTGAACGACTTAAAACAACTTAAAGAATGGATAGAGAAATACTATGTAAAGGGGAAGAAGGATGCACATTATGAGCATTTGGTAGTGAATCATCATACGATTCGCGGGCAGTATTATACTTTCTGTTTCGCAGAGACTCAAGAGGATTTTACTGAAGGAGACTACGGAATAGTACACTATGCAACGTTGCCAACAGGTCAAAAAAATGACTGCCAAGTCTTCAACTATGTGGCACAAAAGTTTGTGTCGTATCTGAAGACGAAGAAGGTGTTGCCATGCAAGATTAGCAAGTCCTACCAAGAATTAAGGTCGTTTGCTGGCGTATATTGCCTACAGAGCGACACCCCATCGGTTTGTAACAAGTTTATTGTTGAGGAGTACGATTCTATCAAGGGGCTGTTTTCGCAGAGTCAGAAGAACTATATTCATAGTTTTGTGGTATCGCATAGAGACAAGTATGATTTCTTCCCGTTGTTCTGTGGATATAGAATTCCCGAAGGTGGCGTTCACTGGCAGGCAATGATTCTCTTCATGGATGATCTGCCGATAGAACCTGTGCGGGTGGGCACTGGTAAGAATAGGCTTTGGTTCACTGATTTTAGGCAAGGGCAAATCCAATGGGCAGAAACCGTGGATATTTCCTATAAGTATTTCTTTGGGCGTGGAGCTATGCCAGAAGAACTGGCTAACAAAAAAATGCTGATTATGGGTGTCGGGGCTATAGGAAGTATTTTGGCTGAAACTCTAACAAGATGTGGTGCGAAAAACCTGACTCTATATGACATAGACAATAAGGAACCTGGTAATGTTTGCCGGTCTGCATATCCTTTTTATACAGGTATAATTGAGAAAACCTTGGATATAACGAATTTACTGACGCAGATTTCGCCTCATGTTGAATGTTCCAGTTTGAAGTCTATTGCTGACTTAGTGATAAAAACATATGCGGCAGGGCATGAAGACAAAAGTGCTCTTGCAGAGTTCTTTGACGAGTTTGATGTGATATTTGATTGTACTACGGATAATCAGTTAATGAGGATAATGGATTCCGTGGGTACGAAAGCTCTGCTGGTTAATCTATCTATAACAAATCATGCACAGGATTTGATATGTGCCTTTTCGCCCAATGTGACAGAAACAGTTTTGTTGATATATGGCTTGCTTAAGCACGATGCGGAAACCGACATGTATAACCCCACGGGATGTTGGAATCCAACCTTTAAGGCTTCGTATAATGACATAGAATGCAAAGTGCAAGTCGCCGTGAAGCATATTATCAAGATGTTGAGCAAGCAGGAAGCCTTAAGCAATTTTTATATAACAGAAGGCGACTTGAATTTAAAGATAAACAAGTTATGAAGTATTATTTGGCAAGTAATGATTTGTATATAGAGATACCAACCTTAGTATTCAACCAAATAAAGTTGCAGGCTGAGGGCGAATATCCTAACGAGAACGGAGGAATGCTCGCAGGACGATATTCTACAGATAGGCATACGGTGTATATAGAAAAAGTTGTGGTGCCTGTGGAAAAATTGACTGGCAGGACAAAGTTTATGCGCATTACCAAGGGTTTGGAAAATGTATGGGAACAATTAGCCAAGGAGGGGTTGCAATATGTGGGCGAATGGCATAGTCATCCAAATGGTTCCACACAATATAGCAGCACTGACTTGGCGGCTATGATAGATATTGAGAAGGAAGTGGCCATTAAGAATCCGTTACTACTGATAGTCAGTGTTAGAAGTAATGGACTTAGTGCTCATAACTTTTATTGTTATATGGATAATCAATTGTTGGAATACAAGAAAATGATAGATTTAAGGGATTTATTTCATGGCTTGCAGAACCAGATGTTGGCTAGCCTGAATGTAAACAGGGAATTTATTGAACATCCTGGCAGCAAAGGTGATGCTACGGAGCAACATTGGATTGAGTTTCTACGGACCTATCTTCCTGACAGATATAAAGTGGATAAGGCTATAGTGATAGATTCGACAGGCAATGTTAGCGAACAGATGGACGTAGTCATTTATGATGCCATTTATACACCCTTCATATTCAAGCAGGATGGTTTTATGTATATACCGGCAGAAAGCGTGTATGCCGTGTTTGAAGTGAAACAGGATGTAAAAGGGTATATAGAATATGCAGCCCAGAAAGTTGAGAGCGTTCGTACGCTGAAAAGAACAAGTATTGGTATGGTTGCCTCAGGAAAAACTGCGGCCGCTAGACCACTAACTAAGATAATTGGAGGTATTTTAACTACGACTAGTTCATATAGTGGGAACGATACGGTAAAAAAGCAGTTAAAGGAATTGAAAGGGCTACAGACATTGGATTTAGGATGTCTCTGTGATACAGGCAGTTTTTATGTTGATTATAACGAAACAGAACCTGAAGGTATAGCCCCAACCAGCAGTATCGAGGATAATCGCAAGTATATAAGACAAGTGTATGAAAGCCGCAAAGTAAAAGAGGTTAAGTTTAGCGACAAAGACGTGTCTCTCTTTACATTCTTTCTTCAGCTTGTAAACTATTTAAAGTTTATTGGTACCGTTCCCGCTATAGATATTAATGCATATCTGAAAGCCATTCATGCAGAAATTGACGAAGATATTTAAGAGTAGATGCGATAGATTTCGTGTTTCGTGAAACTACTGCATAATTGCTCTTCGTTTCAATTTTACTCTTAATTTGTCACATTGGTTTTATCATAGATTTGATGAAGATATAATCAAGGTAGTTATACGTTATATAAAATACGGAGACCACCTTATTATATTATTCTTTTGAAGCATAAACCTCTCTAACATCATGGTGTTATTTTTTATCATCAATACTAAATAATTCATAAAGTTAAGTATTTGCATCATCTGTTGGGAAACATAGACGGACACTCCCTTTTTCATGATATGCCGTTTTAGAAAAGTCTCCTCGTAATCACCGACCTCTTGTTTCGGCTTTTCTGTCCTGTTTCCGAACGCTCTATAAGCGTAGTAGAGTTGTGGATAGTCACTTTGGATGATACACTCTTGTTTTCCGTTCGGGCTGCCTGCCTTACATTTTGTCTTACGTTTTGTTTTTTCATCTTACAATAGCTTTTTGAATTTGAGTTCATTTAATCTGTTTATTTCGTCCTTATAGACTTCAAAGTGATGGAGAGAATGATGTTCTCCACATAGATGCCGATGGTCATATCCCTGTTTCTCATAGACATGACTATCTCTGCCAATGTGTCTTGCAACTCTTTGGCAATATAGTTGGTCTTGCGATTTTTCAAAGTATTGCGACAGATGAAAAGCAACTCATAATCACCCTTGTCAGCCTTTCGCCTTCCTCTTCTTGGGGCTCTTGAAAAATCCTTTGATATTGGTTCGTCATTTGGATGTTCCGGTTCAATACACCGCTCTTCTGATTGAGAGCGTTTCATCTCACTCTCTTTTCTTTTCATGGGAATACCTTGCGAAATAAGTTCCCGGATGGCAACGGGATCAATCGTGCCGATTTTCTTCTCTGTCATATTCTTTTGGTTTTAATTGTAATACACATTCTTTGGTCACTTCAATATGGCATATTCACTTCCTTGAAAGAATCTGCCTTTTATCGAATTTTGGTGCTGCTGTGGGTTTACTTCCGTATGAATATCTCCTTTTACTTATGTATTCTGGTAGAGGTTTCTATTTTTGATTATCAGGAGAATCGTTCGATTGTATCCGCTTTCGCACGTTCATACGTTCGAGGATATATCCCATTCATCAAAATATACCCTCGTAGGCACACCCGACAATGCAAAAATATGGCTTTACGATGCGGTATCCAGTAGTTTTTTGCTAACTGCGTACTTGTTTGTGGCGTCGATTTGCGTATTTGTGGCTCCGTGAGAGGTAAGTGGTTTAGGCACAACGCTTAGTAACTTTGCACCCAAGCGGTAAGCCGAAGCTTTCGAGGCATAAAACATTCTTTTTTGAGTGAATCGTTTTCCGTCCTTCGCGGACGGATTATTTGCATCGGGCAAATAGCAAGGTATGTTTTATGCAGCACAACTCCGTTTTTGCAGCATAAAACCTTGATCTCCGAAAGAGCCCAAAAAACTCCGAAGTCGTTTTTTTTGAAAGAGAGAATGCGATGCCTCAAATGCTGGTTATGCCGTGAGATACTAAAATCCGAAGTAAGAAATGAAAATGAAGAAAATTAGGAGCGCACGCTCCAAAGAGAAGACAGAAAAGCGTGTTTCGGTCAATTTCACACCGACGGAATACGCTCATTTCCTCACGATGAAAGAGGAAAGTGGTGTACGAAGTCTGTCACTTTTCATCAAGGCAAGGGTATTTAATGAGACCTTTCGAGTGATAAAGGTCGATCGTTCGTTGCTTGATTACTACCAGAAACTGACGACTTTGTACGGGCAATTTCGCAGTGTAGGAGTCAATTACAACCAGACAGTAGTTGCAATGAAGAGCAATTTCACGGAAAAGAAAGCCTTTGCCATGCTCGCCAAATTGGAGAAACTGACGCTTGAATTGGCAATAATTGGAGGTGAAATCGTGCAACTGACACGTGAATTTCAAGAGAAATGGCAACATCGGCAATAGCCATTTACAGCGTGTTGTTATTCCTCAATGAAAGAAAATCAGGCTTCCCCAAACGAGAGGGAAGCCTGATTAAGCATTTGAATGCAGTTATCGTTTCTTGAATTTTCCACCTTTCAGGTCACTCTCTACCATTCGTTTGTTCAGTTTCTCCCGGAGATCATCAAGGAAATAGGTGCGACTGTCATCCTTGCGGTGTTTCATGTTCATATAGACATTGTAGCAGTTCTTGATTTCTACACCAAAGATTTCAGAAAAGGCGTCTGCCAATTCTTCTATACCAATTTCACCATCGTTAATACAGCCATAGGTATCGAGTGCGTAGAGTAGTTCGACCAAGTCTGTTGCCTTGCCTGTCCAACGGAGTTTCTTGACAGGTTGAACAGGCAAAGCAGGAAGAAGCCCCCGCATCCGCATCTTAAACAACTTCAATTCTGTGTCAATAACACAGAGCAACTCTGATACATTTTTTCCCCATTTCGGTGGTTATACCTGAATTTTCTGCTATCATCCGCAAATGGAATCGGGTAAAGTTCAATGTGCGAAACAATGAAAAAAGATTTTCTTCACTATCTCCCAACTTTATGATTTCTCTGATAAGGTAGTCGGTTGCTTCCGTACTTTTATTAGAGAATAGCATCTCAAAAGATGCGTTTTTAACAAGTCTTTTCATATCGCCTAATGTTTTTACAGGCAAAGTTCGGAAGATTGTTCAGCGTAAAATAACCCTCAGAAGGCAAGTAATATCCCGATTACGTTAACTTCATAAAGAGTCAAGATATTGCTTGGGTTTTATCTTGTGATATTTGCAGAAAGCCTCCGTGAAGTGGCTGAGATTGGCGTACCCGATTTTATAGCCCACTTCGGATACAGAGTAAAGACGAGTGGAAAGCAAACGTTTTGCCCATTCCATCTTTTCGGATAGGGCATACTCGGCAATCGCCTTGCCGATAACCTGTTTGAAGCATTTTTGTAGTTTGGAACTGCTCATTGCTGCTTCACGTGCCAGTTCGGGAATGCTCGGTACGTTGTTCAAACTTTGTAGAATCTGACGACGGACACGGAAGACAGCCTCCACATCGTTCAAATTCAAGTTGGAAAGAGATTTTACTTCCGAACGCTTTTCGAGTTTTTCAAGGAATATTGTCAGCAGTTCTATTGCCTTTCCGTGCAGATGGAGGGGAGAGAAAGGCGCATCGCTTTTGGCTATCGCCTTGATGCCATCCAATACTTGTTGCATCGCAGGTGTGATAGTTGTATATATTAATATAAAAGTACCCCACCTTTCAATCTAAAAGTATACCACTTACAACCTGAACGGTTTTTTCCGTTCATAATAAATGATAAGTATGTATACAAAACAAGAAATAATCATCAGGAGC